>Ga0206833_1308_pt1 | contig 10682 bp, 6 predicted proteins | sample Alteio_BWOrgCont_32_FD_152891 | JGI IMG/M metagenome (GOLD analysis project Ga0206833, IMG submission 152891) | Enriched cells from forest soil in Barre Woods Harvard Forest LTER site, Petersham, Massachusetts, United States -... | ecosystem: Environmental > Terrestrial > Soil > Temperate forest > O... | reverse complement strand
TTGCGTCTAATAAGTAGTCAGGAGGTGGCAAACAGTATTTCATATTATTACTATTCAGTAAGTGAACTCAAAAAGTACACCGAATCTATTATGGTGTGGGCAACGGATTATGGAAGTGTGATGGGAAAGATATTTGATGGGGAATTATTACTCAAAATAATAAAAGAAAAAAAAGAAATACAAGCCGATGCAACTGCTTTACTTACTGAAGATCCGGTTATATTAAATGAATTAATCAATAGTGTACAATACTTATATGGGGCACTGATTCTGGGAGAAAAAATTGGAAATGAAAGAAGTATTGCGGCACAAAACCTCATAAAATTAATCGAAAAAGAATATCAGCTGTAATATTTCTATCGGAGATAACCTAAAAAATAAAAGCCCCAATCAGGGGCTTTTAAGTTGTCCGACCTGGGCTCGAACCAGGACTCTTCTCCTCCAAAGGGAGACGTGTTGCCAGTTACACCATCGGACAATCTGCAGATTCCTTTTTTTCAAAAGGAGCGCAAAGATAAAAATTATTATTATTGGGAAGACCAAATGCTTTCAAACCTTTCTTATTGATTAAAAATTGCGCTACCTACCCTAACCATGGTACTCCCCTCTTCTATGGCTATTTTATAGTCATTTGTCATACCCATAGAAAGGTGTGTTAAATTAAGTGCTTTTTCATATTTTTTATAGAATTCGTTCAGCGACCTGAATTCTTTTCTTACTTGCTCCTGATCTACAGTGTTTGTAGCCATCCCCATAAGTCCTGTTATCCGGATGTTAGTGAAAGAAGCAAGCTTAGTATTAAGAAAATCTTCAGCCTCATTAAAGCTAAACCCAAACTTGGTCTCTTCAGAAGCAATATATACTTCCAGCAGGCAGTTGATTACCCTATTACACTTTTTAGCCTGTTTATCAATTTCTTCGGCAAGTTTAACACTATCTAATGATTGAATCAAATGGACAAAAGGGGCTATATATTTTACTTTATTGGTCTGTAGGTGACCTATAAGATGCCATTGAATATCACCCGGGAGGAGATCTTTTTTCTCTATTAGCTCCATTACCTTGTTCTCGCCAAAGCTGCACTGCCCAGCATCATAAACAGTCTTTATTTCCTCAACGGAATGCATTTTAGAAACTGCCACCAGTTCTACTCCTTGGGGAATAGTATTTTTTACTGAAATGTATCGTTCAGTTAAATTCATGAATTCAACTCTAAGCTTATAGTTTGGCCTTCACCTCTACCTGTTCGTAGCCTTCGATGATATCGCCAACTTTTATGTCATTAAAGCCTTGGATATTAAGTCCGCACTCATAACCTGAAACTACTTCTTTCACATCATCTTTAAAACGCTTGAGAGAGCCTAAGTCTCCGGTATGAACTACAATACCGTCGTGTATTACACGAATTCTGGTATTACGGGTTATTTTACCTGTTAGGACCATACAGCCTGCTATATTACCCACTTTAGTTACGCCAAATACTTCCCTCACTTCGAGGTTGCAAGTAATCTTTTCGTGCATTTCAGGGCTCAACATACCTTCCATAGCGGTTTTCACTTCTTCTATGGCGTCATATATAATAGAGTAGAGGCGTATATCAATTTGTTCCTGTTCGGCTATTTTACGTGCATTGAGTGATGGACGAACCTGGAATCCTATAATAATAGCATTAGATGCTGATGCTAACAACACATCCGATTCGGTAATAGCTCCAACACCCTTGTGTACGATGTTCACTTGTATCTTGGTATTGGCAAGTTTCAATAAGGAATCGCAAAGCGCCTCAATAGAACCATCAAAGTCACCCTTCACAATTACGTTCAATTCTTTAAAGTCACCAATTGCCAAACGTCTGCCAATTTCATCCAATGTAATATGCTTGCGTGTTTTCAACCCTTGTTCACGTTGCAGTTGCAAACGTTTGTTAGCTATTTCACGTGCTTCCTGTTCGGTCGCCACTACGTGGAACTGATCACCAGCTTGTGGTGCTCCGTCAAGTCCTAATATTAATGCAGGCATAGCAGGGCTTGCGGCATCAATAGGTAAATTCCGTTCATTCTGCATAGCTTTCAGTTTTCCACTGAAACAACCTGCTACAATAACATCGCCAACATGTAATGTTCCGCCTTCCACAAGTATGGTTGCAACGTAACCTTTACCTCTGTCTAATGCCGATTCTATTACAATTCCATGAGCCTTCTTATCCGGGTCAGCTTTTAATTCCAATAATTCAGCTTCCAGCAGAACTTTTTCTAACAGTTCATGTATATGTGTCCCTTGTTTAGCCGATATTTCTTCCACTTGGTATTTTCCACCCCAGTCTTCTACCAATATATTCATATTGGCAAGTTCTTCTTTTACTTTATTGACGTTTGCACCCGGCTTGTCTATTTTATTGATAGCAAAAATCATCGGAACACCCGCAGCTTGTGCATGATTTATGGCTTCTTTGGTTTGAGGCATTACACCGTCATCGGCAGCTACTACAATAATAGCAAGGTCTGTCGCCTGAGCACCACGTGCACGCATAGCAGTAAATGCTTCGTGACCCGGAGTATCAAGGAATGTAATCTTCTTTCCGTTTTCTAATGTAACGTTATATGCACCAATATGCTGGGTTATTCCACCCGCTTCACCGGCAATAACATTTGTTTTACGGATATAGTCGAGTAGGGAAGTTTTACCATGATCAACGTGACCCATTACGGTAACAATCGGAGAACGGTGAATCATGTTCTCCTCTTTATCTTCTTCAATTCTTACAGCTTCCTGTACGTCGATACTTACAAATTCTACTTTATGTCCAAATTCTTCAGCAACAATGGAGATTGTTTCCGCATCCAACCGTTGGTTGATAGAAACAAATAATCCAAGACTCATACAAGTGGAGATAACATCTTGTATAGGCACGTTCATCATCTTGGCTAACTCGTTAGCAGAAACAAATTCAGTTACTTTAATAACCTTTCCTTCCGCTTCCATTTGTTCCGCTTCCTGTTGAGCTTTTTCACTCATCAGGTCACGTTTCATACGGCGATATTTAGCAGCTTTAGATTTCCCTGATCCGCTAAGTCGGGCTAGGGTTTCCTTGATTTGATTTTGAATTTCTTCGTCGGTGAGCTCAGGGCGTTGTTCACGTCCGCCTCTTGGAGCACCTGCCCCTGCCGGTCTGCTGGCACCGCCTGGTCCACTAGAAGGCCTGGCTGCCTGGTTAATATCTTCTTTATTATATTCCTTTTTGAATATTCTCTTCCTTTTCTTTCCCGCTGCTCCGCCACCTTTAGGGGCTGAGTCAGTGTTTGAGGATGCAATAGGTTTTTGCGGTAAATCAATCTTACCAATAATAGTTGGACCTTCCAGCTTGCTGAACTTGGTAGGTACAAAATCTTCTTTTATTCTTTCCGGAGGTGCAGGAGCCGGCTTTACAGGTTCCTCTATAGGCTTAGCTACTTCCTCTATTTTTTTAGGTTCTTCTTTCTTTGGTTTTTCCTGTTCCTTTTCTTTTACTTCAGCTGCTTTTTCCTTTGCAGTCTTCGCCTTTTTAGGTTCAGGCAAGTCAATTTTTCCGGTGATCTTAGGGCCTTCTAATTTTACTTTTTCTCGTTGAGCAGGTTCCGGCACAGCAGCCACAGGCTGAACTTTCGGCGCTTCTACAACCACAGGTTGTTTCTTAGCTTCCTCTTCTGCAAAAACAATTTCCTTTTCTTTCTGAATCAGAACAGCTTCATCCTTTGTCTTTTTTTCGCCCTCGTATTCTTTCCTTACAAGTGCGTACTGGGCATCCGTAATTTTTGCATTCGGATTAGAATCCGCCTTAAACCCGTTTGAGTTCAGGAAATCGCTGAGCGTACCCACGCTCACGTTGAGTTCCTTTGCAACTTTACTTAACCTATGTACACCTTCTGCTGCCATATATAATTTATGCTACCGGTATTTTTCCGGTCTTAACTTTCAAATTCTTTTTGTAATATACTCTTAACTTCTTTTATAGTCTCTTCTTCCAGGTCTGTTCTCTTAGCAAGATCTTCCACCGTTAATTCCAATACGCTCTTGGCAGTATCGCAACCAATGCTCTTTAATGCATCCAGTATCCATCCTTCTATTTCATCTCCGAATTCATCTAATGGAACGTCTTCGGTATAGTTTTCAGCATCTCTGTAAACATCAATTTCATAACCTGTTAAACGTGCAGCCAAACGGATGTTGTGTCCGCCTTTACCAATTGCCAATGAAACCTGGTCAGGCTTCAAATATACATCAGCATGCTTGGTCGCTTCATCAATTTTTATACTGGTTATTTTAGCAGGATTAAGTGCACGGGTAATAAACAGGGTTGGATTGGTAGTGAAGTTGATTACGTCGATGTTTTCATTCTTCAGTTCCCTAACAATACCATGAATACGAGATCCTTTAACACCTACACAAGCTCCAACAGGGTCAATACGATCATCGTATGATTCTACTGCAACCTTAGCTCTTTCGCCCGGTTCACGAACAATTTTCTTGATGGTGATAAGTCCGTCGAATATTTCAGGTACTTCCATTTCAAACAAACGCTCAAGAAAACTTGGAGCATTGCGTGACATAGTGATTATAGGATTAGTTCCATTCATTTCGACTGAAAGAATTACGGCACGTATGGTATCTCCTTTTTTAAAGAAGTCAGATGGAATTTGTTCGGTGCGGGGCAAAATAAGCTCATTGCCTTCATCATCCATAACAAGTATTTCCTTTTTCCAGATCTGGTATACTTCTCCGCTCACAATATCGCCTTCCTTATCTTTATATTTTTGGAATAAGGTTTCTTTTTCTAATTGAGAAATACGTGAACTCAGGTTTTGGCGAACTGCCAATATAGCCCTGCGACTGAAGTCCATAAAGTTTACCGGCTCAGAAACATCTTCTCCAACCTGAAAATCGGGCTCGATCTTTATAGCTTCAGAATATGGGATTTGGGTATTAGGATTTTCTATTTTATCATCTTCAACAATAACGCGGTTTCTCCAGATTTCAACATCGCCCTTATCAGGGTTAACAATAATATCGAAATTTTCATCGGTTTCATACCTTTTACGCAACATGGCTTTAAACACATCCCCAATTACATTCATGAGGGTTGCCTTATCAATGCTCTTAATTTCTTTAAACTCAGAAAATGACTCAATAATATTGAGGTGGGTAATTTCCTTTTGTTCTGCTACGTTTTTTGCCTTCGTTGCCATGACTATATTTTTAAATCTTACAATTTTATTAGTTCAAACGAGTTATATAAACAACAAAGGAGGTCGCTTGAGCCCTCCTTGCCTATACTTAATAATGGGAGAATCCTATCTAAATCGCAAAATCCGATGCAAAGATATATAATATTTGCAGAATATATATACCAAAGAGGCAAAATTGAACTAAAAGGGCAAAAAAATTAATACTTTTGGGATTGATAGAAGATCCTTACGCTAAAATTTCTGTTGATAATCAAATGAAAAAGCTGTTTTTTGTTATAATCCCCTTGGTTTTTGGGACCTTTTCCCTGTCGGCCCAGAAAACAGGTGAAGTTGGAGTTTTTCTTGGTGGATCATTCTATTTAGGAGATCTGAATCCTAATGGATTCTTCAAATTCACACAACCTGCCATTGGAGTTATATACCGTTATAATATTAACAACCGCTTTTCAGCCAGGCTTACAGGACTCATAGGAACAGTAGAAGCCTTTGACAACCAATCGTCCTATGCCTATCAGCAAACCCGAAATTTAAACTTTAAATCTCCGATAGATGAAATTTCCGGGCAATTTGAATTCAACTTTTTTGAATATGAAATTGGAAACCCAAAATTCAATTTCAGTCCTTATATTTTTGGAGGGCTTGGCTTTTTCCGAATGAACCCTGAAGGATATATTAATGGAAGCTGGGTTGCATTGCAACCATTGCATACCGAGGGCCAGGGGACAGAGTTTAATACCAGTGCACCCTACCACTTAATTCAGCCCTGCATTCCTTTTGGAATCGGGATAAAAGTATCCATTTTTAAAACAGTATGTATGTCGATAGAATGGGGCTTACGGAAAACATTTACCGGTTACATAGATGATGTTAGCGGAGTTTATCCTAATCCGGCTCAATTAGCTGCACAGCAGGGGCCTAATGCGGCATTGGCGTTAGCCGCATCAAACCCCAGCATCAATACAGATAAGGCTGCTATGGTTGGTTCCCAAAGGGGAAATGGTAAAGATGATTGGTATTCCTTTGCAGGAATTATTCTTTCTTTCCATGCCAAAAAATTGGCTAATGCTTGTTTCAGTTACTTCTAACCAAGCTAAGCAACCTCAAAATACTTTATTTAAGCAAAAAATACAACTTTATGCTTATTCTAAATTTCAATCCTTTTCCGGTAATAACTACTGATCGCCTTATATTAAGACAACTCAATAAAGAGGACGCAAAAGATTTATTAGTGTTACGTTCTAATTTGGAGGTTGGAACATATATACCTCGTATACCTTACCAATCAACAGAAGAGTCCATTACATTTATTACAAAAGCAGAAACATGGATTTCTAATAATGAATCGATAGTTTGGGGGATAGTGCTTAAAACGGAGAACAAAGTAATAGGCACCATTTGCATTTGGAACATTAAAAATAGAGATTATCGTGCTGAAGTAGGGTATGAATTACTCCCCGATTATTGGAGAAAGGGTATTATGCAGGAAGTCTTAGCCTCGGTGCTTGATTATGGATTCAAAACCATGAAACTCCATTCCATTGCAGCAGTAATAAGTCCGGAAAATACAGCTTCTATAAAACTTGCAGAAAAAAACAGGTTTGTAAAAGAGGCTCACTTTAGAGAGGACTATTACGACAAAGGAATATTCCGGGATACAGCGATTTACTCGCTTATTACCCCGGAATAGTTCTTTTTTTACGCCGTTGCTATTTCTTCTGTTTTCTTTTTCTTGAACAACTTTGCTTTTAATCTATTAGTACCATAGTACATGATAGGCACCAGAATTAATGTAAGGAACACTGCAAAGCTTAATCCAAATATCATGGTCCATGAAAGCGGGCCCCAGAAGGCCACACTGTCACCACCAAAATAAATATGTGGGTTACCTTCCGTTAAAAGGGTTCCGAAGTCAATATTAAGACCCAAGCCAAGTGGAATCAGCCCAAGTATGGTTGCAACAGCTGTAAGAATAACCGGGGTCATTCTTATTTTTCCGGCTTCTACAACAGCATCCTTTACACTATAGCCCTGCTCTATAAGCATGTCGGTAAACTCAACCAGCAAAATCCCGTTCCTTACCACCAGCCCTGCTAATGCAACAAAACCAATACCACTCATTACAATGGAAATATCCATTTTAGTAATGGCATAACCAAGCATAATACCCACCACACAGAAAACTACTTCCGTGAGGATGATAAAAGGTTTACTGATAGAGTTGAACAAGGTAATCAGAATGAGGAAGATGAGCATAATGGAAATCATAAATGCACGACCAAGGAAAGCTCCTGTTTCCTTTTGGTCTTCTTGTTCACCGGTAAGTTCCACATCAACTCCGGCAGGCACATTAAAATTATGAATAGCTGCTGTAACCTGGGCTACTACATTATTAGGTGTAAATCCACCCAATACGTTCGATGAAATAGTGATAACCGGTTTTTCATTCAGTCGGGTAATAGAACCGTAAGTTCTTCCATAATGTATATCGGCAAATGTAGAAACAGGGATCTGCCTAATTCTTCCACCCATATTCATATCTCTGAAAGTAAGGTCAAGGTTACGAAGTGCATTTACATCTTCCCGTTGGTCTCTTTGATAACGAACCATTATAGGGTATTCATCATTTAAGTCACGATATTTAGATGTCTCATAACCATATACCGCGGTACGTATTTCCTGACCTATTTGCCCTGTGCTTACGCCTTCATAATTGGCACGTTCACGGTCTATATCAAAAACAATTTCAGGTTTGTTTTTTTGCAGATCTGATTTAAGTTTTTCAACTCCCGGTATATCCATTGAGTCTAGATAATGGAGTAATGACTGCGATACATTCACCAGTTTAGCATAATCATCGCCACGTACTTCAATGTTAATAGGCTTACCTGTCGGAGGCCCATTCTTTTCCTGATCAACTGTTATTTCAGCTCCGGGAACACTACCCATGGCTTTTTGTATAGTATCAAGGTACTTTGCAGTTGATATCCCTTTACGTAAAGAATAGTCAACGAAGGAAACTGTTATTTTACTCTTGTTGGAATATGTTCCGTTATCATTATCGGCAGGGTCCGATGCACCTATAGCCACATTTGTTATAACGGACTGCACGATGGGATTGCTATCTCCTATTACTTTATAGACTTTATCCTCCAATACTTTTGTCAAGGAATCTGTATACTTAATATCGGTTCCATCGGGAAGATTCAGGAATACGTTTATCATGTTCGGATCACCTTTAGGGAAGAAAACCACATTAGGAGTTCGTGCGCCGAAAAGCATAAACGTAATAATAACAACACCTACGAAACATCCAATAATTTTCAATGAATTGGTCCATTTTTTAACACACCAAGCCATGAAATTGGCATACCCACGTTGAAAGGATGGCCATGCTCTTGTTTGGAAGGATTTAACAGCCCGATATAACAGCATCCTATAAAGAATGTGAATTAAAAGCATCACAATAAGGAAATTACCCAGACCCTTCGCTCCTGCTGCGTAAAATATAAGAGATAGTGCAACAAAAACAATACTGGTTATAGACATCCCTTTGGTCCATTTGCCTTGTTTATTATCATCACCTTCTTTATGAGGCTTCATAAACTGCACTGCAAATACAGGGTTAATAATATAGGCCACAAACAGCGACGCCATGAGGGTTATGATAAGTGTAACAGGCATAAAGTGCATAAACTTCCCAATGATGCCACCCCAGAATGCCAAAGGCACAAAAGGGGCAAGAGTTGTAAGTGTACCGGCAAGTACAGGAAGGAAAACCTCTCCGGCTGCGCCCTTGGCCGCCTGAACGATAGTTACTTTTCCGTTATCAAATATCCGGTGTGTATTCTCAATAACCACAATAGCATCATCTACCACAATACCAAGCCCGAGAAGGAATGCAAAAAGCACAATCATATTCATGGAATAGCCAATGCCTGGCAAGATCATGAACGCCACGCACATAGACAATGGCACAGAAAGCGCCACGAACAAGGCATTTGTAGGGCCCATAAAAAACATTAACAAAATTGTTACCAGGATAAAACCTATGATAATGGTATTAATAAGATCATGTAATGTATGCCTCGTTTGATCGGATTGGTCGCCGGTAATAGTGACATGCAGATTTTGAGGAAAAACATTTGCCTGTAGATCTTTTATAAGACTCTGAACTTTGTCAGATGCGTCAATTAAGTTCGCACCACTGCGTTTAATAATATTCAGAGATATTACATTCTTCTTTTGGAGGCGTGCATAACTTTGAGCATCAGCAAATGTATCTTTCACCGATGCAATATCTTTCAGATAAAGCGTTGCACCACTCATAGACCGTATAACCAAATTACGTACTTGGTCCATGTTGGTAAATTGACCGGAAACAGTGAGGGATCGTTGTTTGCTTCCCATGGTTACCGTTCCTCCCGATATCACAACATTTTCAGAAGCAACAGACCTTTCGATATCGCTCATGGTAACCTGTGCGGCTTGCATTTTATACATATCCACATTGATCTGTATTTCCCTGTCAAGTGCACCCACTTCGTCTACACGAGTTATTTCAGGCAGGCCTTCAAGCTTATCCTTAGTATCGTCTGCAAATTTCTTCAGGCGGGCTAGATCAAAATCACCTGAAAGGTTTACATATAATATAGGCATATCTGCAAAGTTCACATCCGTTACCGTGGGTGGATTGGGCATATCTGTAGGCAAAAATGGTTTTGCTTTATCAACAGCGTCTTTCACCTTTTGTTTTGCATCGGCTATAGTTACATCTGTATTAAATTCTACAATTATTACAGAGAAATCTTGTACTGAGTGACTGGTGATCTTCTTAACGCCCGAAGTTGCTTTTACTTCTTTCTCAATATGGCGAGTGACCAGATTTTCCATATCAGCCGGAGAAGTTCCCGGATAAATGGTTTGCACCACAATGGTAGGCAATTCAATATCAGGGAATTTTTCTTTTGGAATACTGAAATAGGACATTATCCCCATAAGGGTAATAATAACGGTAACCACAAAAATGCTGGTCCGGTTATCTATTGCCCAACTGCTTGGCTTAAATTCTTTGAAAATATCTTTCATGGCTTTTGCTTTATATACTTTATAAACCTATTTTTTTATAGGGTAATGGCATCTCCGTTATTCAGATCATCATATCCAACACTAATAATTCTATCACCGGGCTTCAATCCTTTTGTTATTTCTGCATTACCCGCATATATTTTTCCAACATCTACTAAGGTTTTCCGTGCCACTGTAACACCATTTTCGGTTACGGCAACAAATACAAAAGAACCTGTAGGGTCATTCTGAACAAGATTTATAGGAATAACTACAGCCGAAGGATTAGAGTAATCGATGATCTTTAGCATGGCGATCATATTCGCATGGTATATTGGATCCTGTGGAAGTTTCACATCTACGGTAAAGGTTCTATTCACAGGGTCAATAGCGCTT
>Ga0206833_1307_pt1 | contig 10688 bp, 8 predicted proteins | sample Alteio_BWOrgCont_32_FD_152891 | JGI IMG/M metagenome (GOLD analysis project Ga0206833, IMG submission 152891) | Enriched cells from forest soil in Barre Woods Harvard Forest LTER site, Petersham, Massachusetts, United States -... | ecosystem: Environmental > Terrestrial > Soil > Temperate forest > O... | reverse complement strand
GGATATTTTATATAAAAATTTCGGATGCTAACTGGCTGGCTTTCTTTAAAGCATTTGTATCCAAATTATCCAATAAATTAAGTTTTGAAAAATAAGGGATCATTAATTCAGTATCCATATTTCCAACCAACTCATCATCCGCCATCGGACAACCGCCGATGCCTTTTAATGCACCGTCAAACCGGCGGCAGCCTGCATCTAGCGCAGCATCAATTTTTTGCTTCCAGTTTAACGAAGTTGAATGCAGATGAACTCCAATTTCTATATTATTATACATCGGAATCAATGCACTTAATATATCATTCACTTGTCCTGACGTTGCCAAACCAACGGTATCTGCAACAGAAATAATTTTAACATTCATCTTCACCATTTTATCTACCCAATGCAAAACAATTTCTTTGCTATATGTATCGTCATAAGGATTGCCAAAACCCATCGAAATATAAATAACCAGTTTTTTATTATGCGCACTGCAAAGATCCTGTATCTCTTTAACCCGTTCAAACGATTCATCCATAGAGCTGTTGGTATTGCGCTGCTGAAATGTTTCTGAAATAGAAAAAGGAAAGCCGAGGTAAGTTATTTTTTCATGCAAAACCGCATCCATCGCGCCTCTTACATTGGCAACGATTGCCAGTAATTTCGTTTTAGAGTTTTCAGTTTGTAATCCGGAAATGACTTCAGCAGTATCTGCCATTTGCGGGATTGCTTTTGCAGAGACAAAGCTTCCGAAATCAATTGTATCAAACCCAACTTTTAATAATGCATTTATATATTCAACCTTTTTTTCGGTTGGTATAAAATGTTTCCAGCCCTGCATCGCATCGCGCGGGCATTCTATTAATTTTATTTTTATGAGATCATTCATATTATCTTCTGCAAATTATAAAAAGTGGCAGCATATTTAAAACATGCTGCCTTTCAATTAGTTTAAAAATATCTGTACTTTATAAAAGCGCCTTCATCTTTTTATCATATTCATCCGCTTTGGGCTGATTCTTTTTTACCTCATAAATACTTTGCAATATGCTTAATGTTGACCTGTAATTGGCTTTATCGATTGGTTTAAGCGAACTCAAACCTGCATAATAACTTTCTGAAGCCAGCGCATAAGGAAGGCATTCATCCAATTGTGCAGCAGATAAATCATTCATTGCTTTGCGTTTTTTTATATCATCCGGTTTAGCGCCTTTTACTTTACGTGCGCTATCACCATCATCAAAAGAACTATTGTATAAATATCTCGCCATTAATAAATTTGCTTCGCCGGTTGAGTTAATAGCAATTACTTTTTTTAGCAGAGCATGTAATGGTTCTTTGTATTGCTCTACAGGAGCGGTTTTATCATCATTGGCATAAATATAATTGTATAACTCAACTGCATAGTTATATGATAACGCATAATTGGTAGAATCCTGTTTTAGCAACTCGTCATATTTTTGAAACACCTGCTGTTTGGTGCCGGTCACTTCTATCTGATCTAATTCAACTGCCGTCCAGTATTGTTCTGCCGGAAATATTTTTTTGCCTTTTTCCAACGCTGCGTTATAATCGGCATCATCTTTAATGCTTGAATAATACACTACCAGAAACTCGTAAGCTCCCAGATATTGTTTGTCAGACAAATTCGCATCGGTTAATTTCCTGTAATATATCGCAGCATCTGCCGAATCCTTTGCCAGCTTTGCTGCAAGGGCCGTATTTTCTGTCAATGATGTATCTAACGGAGGGAATTTAAAACCATTGCTGGCTTCAATATTTTTACTTCTGACATAATCTTCCACAGCGCCCGCATTTTTAAAATTGGTAAATGCACTGTTATAATAACTGTTATTAAATGCTTTGGCAGCTAAATCAAAATAACTTCCATAAATATCGAAGAATGTAACATATTGCTCCAGGACAAGCCGCAGGTTTTTAGGATCCAGTTCCTGGTATTTCTTCAATGCTTCAAATGCCTCATTTTTACAATCAGCACACGCAGATTTTAAAGAATCTTTTTTACTAATGTCGTTATAAATTTTTGCTTTAAAATACCATCCATCCGCTTTATCGGCATTTTTGGGATTAGCCTGAAATTTATCGATCATGGCTTTTGCCTTTAAAAGATCATAACCCGGAGTACCAATAAAATCACTAATATTATCAATACTTTGGGCGTATATTAATGAAGAACCCATCATAAAAAGCAAAAGGAAAGCTATCTTTTTCATATCAATTAAAATTTTGAGGATTAAAGATATAGTTTGTTAATGATTTGGATGAAAATTGTATTAAAAATCCATAAACTCTTTTGCCTCATCTTAATCGGACTTATCTTTACAGTTACAAATTTTTAATAATTACTGTTGATTTCTCAAAACACGATACAGCAAATACTTAGCCGGATTGATATTATCGATATTGTGGGCTCGTTTGTAAAATTGAAACAAAGAGGTACAAATTATTTGGGTTTATGCCCGTTCCACAATGAAAAAAGCCCATCATTCACAGTTTCGCCAGCCAAAGAAATTTATAAATGTTTTGGATGCGGACGTAGCGGCAACAGCATAAGCTTTTTAATGGAGCATGAAAAATATACGTATGTAGAAGCGCTCCGCTGGCTGGCACAAAAATATAATGTAGAGATTGAAGAAAAAGAAAGTACGCCTGAACAAAAATTACAACAACAAGCCGCAGAGAGTTTGTATGCCATCAACAATTTTGCACAAAAATATTTTAGTGATGTTTTATTGAATACCGAAGAAGGACGAGATATTGGCTTGAGTTATTTAAAACATAGAGGTTTTAAAGAAGAGGTTATTCAAAAATTTCAATTGGGTTTTAATCCTGAAGCAAGGGATTCATTTAGTAAAACAGCCATTGCCGCACAATACAATATTGAGTTATTGCAAAAAAGCGGATTGGTTGTAGTAAGAGATGAACGGCCAATGGACAATTATCGTGGAAGGATAATTTTTCCGGTACATAATCAAAGTGGTAAGGTTGTTGGTTTTGGTGCGCGTGTTTTAAAAACAACAGATAAAGCGCCGAAATATATTAATACTCCGGAAAATGAAATCTATGTAAAAAGCAAACTTTTATACGGCAGTTATTTTGCGCGTTTAGCCATTGACAAAGCAGATGAATGTTTATTGGTAGAAGGATATACAGATGTTGTTTCATTGCACCAGGCTGGCATTGAAAATGTAGTTGCAAGCGGCGGTACATCGCTTACTCCTGATCAATTAAGGTTGATAAAAAAATACACCAACAACCTTACTATTATTTATGATGGTGATAATGCCGGTATAAAAGCTGCGCTGCGCGGATTGGATTTGGCGTTGGAAGAAAGCTTAAATGTAAGATTGGTATTAATTCCCGATAAAGAAGATCCTGATAGTTATGTAAATAAAGTTGGTGCTAGTGCCTTTAAAGAATTTATTGATGCCAATAAAAAAGATGTCATTCTTTTTCAATTGGAATTGTCATTAAAAGATGCCGGCAGCGATACCAATAAAAAAGCAGCCGTTGTAAACCAGGTTGCAGAAACAATTTCTAAAATTAATAAGGCAGAAGATTTTACCAAGCAACAGGATTATATAAAACAAAGTGCTGAATTATTAAAGATTGAAGAAAGCGGTTTGCATGCACTGGTAAATAAATTCATCCGCGAAAAAATTAATAAAGAAGAAAACAGGATCAACAGAGAAGAAGCAACTGCTTTTGAAAAAACAGGACAGCCTGTAGATATTGAAGACGATGATACCCTTACATTATTTAATAAAGATGAACTGAGCGAACGGGCTATGATTGCCAGTCTGCTCGAGTTTGGCTTAAGGCAATGGGACGATGAAAAGAAAGTAGCAGACTATGTATTTGATGAAATAAAGATGCATGATCTGGAAGAAATGATTGACAATAAAAAACTGGTATCGATTATACAAACCTATAAAACATGGTATGAAGAAGGTATTGAACCGACAGTGAAAAATTTTTTATATTATGAAGATCAGGAGATGAGCGCATTGGTAGTCAGCATTACACAAACAAGAGAAGAGTTAAGTCTCAACTGGCTTTCGAGGTATGAAATAAAACCGATTACCCGCGAAGATGAATACCGTTTAGATATACAATCAACGCTTAATTATTTAAAGCTCCGCAAGATAAAACGCATGATTGACGAGAACCAACATGACCTTGAAAAATCTGGCAATGCGGAAGAACAATTGATATTATTGCAAACCCATCAGCATTTAAAACAAGTGGAAATGGATTTGACGAAACAGATTGGTGCGGTGATATTCAGGTAAATATGTTGCCCAAAGAATTAACAGTACAAGTGAGTGACACAACGATGATGCCATGAAAAACAAATGCCGGTTACATTATTACTTCGCTTTCCAAATATTATCTTTTTCAAACTTATCCGGCACATGATCGTTTCCCAGCATTATTGATTTTATAATAGCCGAAGTTTTTTCCGTGATGGTAATTTGTTTCACTCCGTCCGACCATACATCTGCTCCATAATGAAAATTCCTTGTATGCCCGTTTGTGTATCTTACCGAAACATATACCGGCAGCGGCAAACGGCCTTTATTAATAATTATAATTTTAACTAACTGCCCGTTTTGAGATACTGAATCAATAGAAAGATCTGGATATACGCGATCGAAAAACCATTTTTGCCAGAACCAGTTTAGATTGATTCCAGTGGCGGTATTAAACTCATTAAAAAAATCATACGGCGTAGGATGTTTGCCGTGCCAGTCATTTATATATTGATGCAACGCTTTAAAATACAATGAATCGCCCAGCATATCCTGCAATACCCAATAACATATTCCGCCTTTACCGTAAGCGTTGGCAAGATAAGCATCGCCATCATACAACTTAGTATTGGTAATTAATGGTATGTCTCTATCGGTGCCGGATATACGCTCAAATCTTCCTTTGCTGAAAATACCTTCATCTTCCGGCTCACCCATTTTTGGTGAAATGACCGACTCTCCTATTGTTGCCCAGCCTTCATCCATCCACGCGTATTGCGTTTCATTAATGCCCATATAAAATGGAAAGTAACTGTGGAAGATTTCATGCGTTGTCAGTTGCACCGCGTCTTTATGTGTTGGCGTGGGATTATCATTTACCATCATCGGGTATTCCATCTGGTCAGTTCCGTCCACCACGGTTATTTGCGGAAACGGGAATGGAACTTTCGGATAATAATGGCTCATATAATAAACAGACTGATGCGCCTGACCGGCAACATCAAAATAATCTTTATGAATTGGATTGAAAGCCGCGCTGGCTAAAGTTCTTCTACCGATTGCCGAATCTGTTATCACACTACTTGCATCCCATAAATAATGATTGCTGATGGCAAAAACAAAATCAGTTACGTAGCTGGCTTTAAACTTCCACACGCCGCTTGCATTATCAGCAAACACAGCTTTATTGGCATAATCAGCGGAATCAATTACATGAATAATTTTATTGGATGTATCTGCTATATTTAATTTTTTCAAAACCGTTGAACTAAAATTATCATTTGAATTTTGCCGTTCGCCAGTTGCCCAAACGGCATAATCTTTTGGCAATGAAATTTCAACATTAAAATTTCCAAAATCATTATAAAATTCCTGCGTACCATTATAACTCCAGTCATCCCAACCATCAATATCATCATACACCGCCAGCCTCGGAAAAAAATACGCGATGAAATAAGATCCACTATCGATCATGCCTGTACGCACTTGCGAACCTGTATTTACAGTATAATGCCATTTTACAATTAAATTCAGTTTACTTTTTGCAGCAACCGCATTGTTTGGATAAACAATCAAATTAGTATTATCATGATATGCTTTTTCCGGCTTATCAAAATCAGTAATTGTTTCATTGCCAATCACCAACTGATCGATACTAACGCCACCGGTTAGGTCCTTTTCTTTTACATCGCCAAACAAGGTTCCGCGATGAACACCTTTTTTATAAAAATCAGGATACAAACGGATGATCAGTTCCTTCAAACTATCCGGACTATTATTATAATAAGTAATCGTTTCTTGTCCGCTTAAAATATTCGTTGCAGGATCAAACTTTACTTTAATATCATAATTGCCGCGGTTTTGCCAGTAATTTTTTCCAACCGCACCGCTATCCGTGCGTGTCTGATTTTTATATGCAGACTGGATATTTGTCGTTGAAAATAATTGTTGCGCGTTCAATGAAAAAGTACTCAACATTGTTCCAATCAGTAATAAATAAAACTTTTTCATTGTAAATAATTAAGATAGTGAAAGTAAGAAAATAATTTTGTTACCGGCATGAAAGCTATGCCCAGCATCGTTGTGTCACTCACTTGTACTTTTTATTCTTTGTGCATCCTTATTTGTCATTCTGAGCGCAGCGAAGAATCTAATCTTCAATCAATCAAATTGCTGTTTTAAGAATAAGATGCTTCGTACCTCAGCATGACAATTGAAATCCATCCAAATTAATGTTCAGACAAAGAATTGTTATAATCCAAAACCCGCTGCCATCCTGTCAGAAACTTACAGGTTTTATACTATCTTTGCTCTCCAATTTTATGATGGAAGTTTTAAGTATCGATACCAAAGTCCACGACGAATCGCGCCAGGGCGAAGCTTATTTATTGCAACAAGCCAATGCATCTCAATTTAAAAAACATTTTTATATTGAAAGCTACGGCTGTGCAATGAACTTTGCTGATACAGAAGTGGTAGCATCCATCCTGCAATCCAACGGTTTTGGCGCTACCAAAAATGTTGAGCAAGCAGATCTTATATTTATAAATACCTGTTCAATCCGCGAAAAAGCAGAACTAACAATACGCAAACGCTTAACTGAATTCAGAAGCTTAAAAAAAGGAAACCCCGCGATATTGGTTGGCGTATTAGGCTGCATGGCAGAAAGGCTTAAATCAAAATTTTTAGAAGAAGAGAAACTGGTTGATATGGTTGTTGGGCCGGATGCCTACCGCACATTACCCGATTTAATTGAAGAAGCTGGCACCGGCCAAAAAGCCGTGAACGTTTTATTAAGCCGTGATGAAACATATTCTGATATTTCTCCCATTCGTTTAAACAGCAATGGCGTTACCGCTTTTGTGAGCATCATGCGTGGCTGCAATAATATGTGTTCATTTTGTGTAGTTCCGTTTACGCGTGGCCGTGAGCGAAGCCGCGATGCCAACAGCATCATAAAAGAATGCGAAGAATTATTCAACAATGGATATCGCGAAGTAACATTACTAGGACAAAATGTAGATAGTTATTATTGGATAGATGAACAAAAAGATGAAACAGTAACATTCGCGATGTTGCTGGAAAAAACTGCATTAATATCACCATTATTAAGAGTTCGTTTTTCAACATCGCATCCAAAAGATATAACAGATGAAGTTTTATTTACAATAGCTAAATATGAAAACATCTGCAATTATATTCATTTACCGGTGCAAAGCGGAAGCAGCCGCGTATTGCAATTAATGAACAGGACATACACAAGGGAATGGTATATCGGCAAAGTGAACCGTATCCGCGAGATCCTTCCTGGCTGCGGCTTATCAACAGATATGATAACGGGTTTTTGTACGGAAACGGAAGAAGACCATCAACAATCATTAAGCTTAATGGAATATTGCCAGTATGATTTAGCATACATGTATTTCTATTCTGAACGCCCCGGAACATTGGCGGAAAGAAGATATAAAGATGATATTCCTGAAGATATAAAAAAAAGAAGGTTGCAGGAAATGATCGATTTACATCGCATACATTCTTTACAGAGTATGCAGAATGATGTTGGTAAAACATTTAAGGTTTTAATAGAAGGAATATCTAAAAAAAGTAATGACGATTTATTTGGAAGAAGCGATCATAACAAAGTGGTTGTGTTCCCCAAAGAAAATTATAAAAAAGGCGATTACGTACATGTGAAAGTAGAAAGTTGTACAGCTGGAACGTTGATCGGAAAAGCAATTAATAACTAACAAAAAATAATTTTTATTTTTTGTTTTGAATAAAGAAAATGGCAGAATTACAAAGTATAAAAAACCGTTTCGGTATAATCGGCAACTCCCCTGCTTTGAACCATGCATTGAATATTGCAGTACAGGTTGCCAATACTGATTTAAGCGTTCTTATCAACGGCGAAAGCGGCGTTGGTAAAGAAGTTATTTCGCAAATCATACATTCATTATCTGCAAGAAAACATAATCCTTTTATTGCAGTTAACTGTGGCGCAATTCCTGAAGGCACGATTGATTCTGAATTATTCGGGCACGAAAAAGGTTCGTTTACCGGAGCCGTTGATAGCCGCAAAGGTTATTTTGAAACAGTAAATGGCGGAACAATTTTTTTAGATGAAATTGGTGAAATGCCACTCGGCACACAGGCAAGGTTATTACGCGTTTTAGAAGCTGGTGAATACATCCGCGTTGGAAGCAGCAAAGTACAAAAAACAGATGTACGTGTTATCGCCGCTACCAATAAAGAGTTGATTGATTTTACACAAACAGGACGATTCCGTGAAGATTTGTATTATCGCTTAAATACAATCCCAATAAGGATTCCGGCATTAAGAGACAGAAAAGATGATATACCATTATTGTTCAGAAAATTCGCTGCAGATTTTGCCGATCGTTATAAAGGTGCGCCGGTACAATTAGACGAAGATGCGAAAAATTTATTAATGAATTACAGCTGGCCGGGCAATGTACGCGAGTTAAAAAATATCGCGGAGCAAATATCAGTTTTAGCAAAAGATAAAAACATCAATGCAAGGGAACTACAGGAATTTTTACCTGAACATAATTCAAATCGTCTACCCGTTCTCGTTGGTGGCAAAGGAGCTGTCAGCCAGCAGGAATTTGCGAATGAACGAGAAATATTATACAAGCTTTTCTTTGATATGAAGAAAGATGTAAATGAATTAAAAAAGATACTTTTTGATCTATTACAAAACCCGGGCATGGCAAGGCATATTCCTGTTTATAATAATGATAATATGCTTTCGGATACGCAAAACGGTTCGCCGTCAGCGGCTTTCGGGCAACAACCACAACCTGTTTTTATCAATCAAAACGGGCAAAATATAGATCAGCATGAAGATGTGGAAGAATCACTGAGCATCATGGATAAAGAAAAAGAACTTATCATCAAAGCATTAAAAAAACATAAAGGCAAACGCAAAGATGCATCTACTGATTTAGGAATCAGCGAACGCACTTTGTACCGTAAACTGAAAGAATATGATATTGAGGAATAAAGCCATAAGCCACAAGCCACAAGGGACAAGTCTTCGGGCTCAGTTTACAAGTTTAAAGTTGCTTGTGGCCTGTATCCTGATACTTGTATCCTTCAATTATGCAACCTGCAAGTATTCTTTTAAAGATGTAACTATTCCACCAGAAGTAAAAACCTTTCGTGTAAACTATCTGGAGAATAAAGCAAAATATATAAATACACAGTTAAGCCCTAACCTTACTACACAATTACAGTTGAAAATATTAAACAGCACAAGGCTAAGGCAAACCAGTGATGACAGCGCCCATTATGATATTGGCGGCTATGTTTCCGATTATGCTATAACCACTACGGGAATAAGCAGCAATACATCCAGCACAAACCGACTGACAGTTGTATTCCATCTTACTTTTAAAAACAATCTTGACCCGACAAAAAACTTTGAAACAGATGTTACCTATACAAAAGATTTTGCTGCAACACTTTCATTGGATGAAGTGGGAACAAATTATAATACAGATATGACAACTTACCTGGTGGATCAGATATTCAATAAGATATTTTCCAACTGGTAAAACAATTTTTATTTTGTGCATTGGTTTCTTCTTCCACTATGCTTGCTAAAATATATACTTGCTCCGGCGAAAGGTTTAATGCTTCTGCTTCTTTTTTTCTTTCATCATCCCAGAAATGTTCATGCCCTGCAAATATTCTTTTAAATATTTTTGATGGAGATGAGTTCCATAAAATACTGTAAGTGTCGGGTATAATTGCCGTCATTGCTGTATTGCTATCCAGCCCATATTTTGAAAGCGAATCATTATTATTTAATAAATTGATAAACGTGGCTGAATCACATTCAAAATTGGCAGCTATCTTTTGTGCAAAATTTTCTTTAGTGCGTAATTTGGTAATGGTAAGGTTTACAGCTGTCTGGTTGCCCGATTTCAACATACGTACGATCCTGAAAATACTGGCGTTTTTGTGAATTACATATTTGCCCGGTTTTATATTTTCATAACCAAGCCTCTTTGCCAGCCATTCAAATGAGCCGGGATTTTTAATTATATTCTGTTCTTCCAGATCGTTTATCACATCTTCAAAACTGCTTCCTGTTTTTATATAAAGGCTTTTCTTTTCTTCAGAAAAATTTGTATTGCTTCCAAAAAAGCGCCAGCCTGCAAAAGCAAATGCCACCAGAAAAACGATTAGTATAAGCCTGCTTTTTTTCATATAAAAACTGATTTTTAAATATTGATCAAATTAAAATAAAAAACCCTTCCATAGTTTGAAAGGGTTTATAAATTTTATAAATAATTTATTATTTGCTCTGGCCGTTTTGCAAAGGTGACTGGCCTTGCGGTGCAGCAGGCGCTGATGCCGGTGCATTTTTAAAATATTGATCGTTTTTTGATGAACCTCCTGTACCTG
>Ga0206833_1305_pt1 | contig 10703 bp, 2 predicted proteins | sample Alteio_BWOrgCont_32_FD_152891 | JGI IMG/M metagenome (GOLD analysis project Ga0206833, IMG submission 152891) | Enriched cells from forest soil in Barre Woods Harvard Forest LTER site, Petersham, Massachusetts, United States -... | ecosystem: Environmental > Terrestrial > Soil > Temperate forest > O... | reverse complement strand
CAGGATATTTTTAATTTCCCATCCTGCGGGCTAAAAAATATAGCTTCATCAGGTTTTGATTTGGCAATGTATTTATCATTTACATACCAATAAACTTGTGTTACATCATTCGATGCACTACATTTTAGCTGTAGTTGATGACTTTCATTTTTCATTAATAAATAGTCTGTTCCATTCACCGGATTCTGTATAGCGAGCATATTGTTATCACTTACCACCCTTGTGCAACTTGGGTTGTGTTCAGGTACTTTTTGGTAAGGGATGTGGTATAATTCAAAATAAGCAATCATATCTGGAGGATAATTGGGATAGAGTTTTTCCTTATATCCTTTAGCCGGAAGGCAAGTCTTACAATAAGAATATCTTTCTTTCTGATCTACATAAACGAGCTGTTCATGATTGCATATTTCAGTAGAGGAAACACCGGGAATATAATAGTCTGAAACTTGATTAGTACAATAACTCCCGGGTATTTCTCCCGTTTCAGTGCATACCCATCGCACTCCCAATCCTTTTGGAAACTTCAACCAATTAAAATCATTATAAATACTCAGTGTACTGAATATTTTTGTCATTAAAGGAACCGCACAGCTTGAACCGCTCAATTCCGGAGATTCCGCATCATTGAAATTACCTACCCACACGCCAACGGTATATTTATCATCGTAACCAACGCACCAGCCATCACGGTGACCGTAAGAGGTTCCAGTCTTCCAGGCAATCTTGGGGAAATCTTCTGCTCCTTCAATATTGGCAGGCACATCATACCGTAGCATACCGGTAAGTATTTGTGAAATCATGAATGCAGAATTTTCTGAAAATAACTGTACCGGTTTTCCTGCAGCTTGATCTTTTGTCCATCTCAAGGGTACGAATTCTCCATTATTTGCAAGTGCAACATAGAGGCCTGTTAATTCCCACAATTTTAGTCCGCATCCTCCTAAAACAAGCGACAGCCCTAATTTCTTCTGTTGATTAACTAAGGATCCGCATCCTCCATTCTCCAGCAATTCTATGTATGCATTCAGGTCCATTTTCGATAACATTTTCACCGCCGGAACATTAAGGGAATTGAGCAAAGCATCTTCTACCGTCACTTTACCTTTAAAAGTGAGATCATAGTCGTGCGGCTGATAACCATCATAATTGCAAGGCACATCATATAGAATCGTTTTAGGTGTAGCAAGGCCTTGATCAAAGGACATGGCATAAAGAAAAGGCTTTAATGCGCTACCGGGAGAACGCAATGCATTTGCCCCATCTACTTGTCCCTGGTTCTTCACATCATCAAAATTTGCGGAACCCACATAAGCAATCACTGCATGATCCTTGTTACGAATAATTATAGCAGAGGCATTCGTTATATTCCATAATGCAAGCTTCTGAACATAATCCGCTATCACCTGCTGCGTGCGCTTTTGAGTATTTAACTCAATGTAAGTTGGAATATAATTTTCATCTTTCAACTTCCTGACTAAACGATTACACAGATGCGGTGCATTTCGTGGCATAGCGCCTCGTTTTGCGACAAGTGGTTCTGTCAGGGCCTGATCAGTTTCCGATTGCTTATACAAATGCGCTTTAGCAAATCGTTTCAACCATTTATTGCGCTCCCTCACAATAGTCGGATTGTTTACCCCCAGCTTAAAATGATTGGGGTTATTAGGCACGATCATAAGTGTTGCAATTTCGGCGGGGCTAAGCTCAACAGGCTTCTTTTGAAGATATATTAACGATGCCGCTTTGAGTCCTTCCACATTGCCACCGTAAGGAAGAAGATTGAAATACATTTCCAGAATTTCTTGCTTTGAAAAATGCTTTTCCAATTGCAAGGCCCGAAATATTTCTTTGAATTTATTCAGGAAAGTACGTTTTTCCGGGTGCAGCATCCTCGCGACCTGCATAGTAATAGTAGAAGCCCCCGACACTACATGGCCCGCCCGTATATCCCGAAAAAATGCTTTGGTAAGAGCAAATATATTTATCCCGGGGTGATAATAGAAATACTTATCCTCTTTGTATATAAAAGCCTTTTTTAGTCCATCCGGAATATCTTCCCTCCGAATTTTAATTCTCCATTTTTCATCTTTACTTAGATAGGCCGAAAGCACAGACCCATCAGAAGAAACAACAACAGTAGAATATTCCAGTCGCTCCAAAGGAACCGGACACAACTTATCAAAAAGAAAAAATAAAAGCGTCAGAGTAGCAACCAATCCTGCCAATACAAGCAGACCCCTTTTCAGGAACCTGCGTGTAAATAGCTTTCTGAATTTTTCTTTCAGGAATTTCATCTCCAACAAATTGCAATGCAGAACTAATACCTACTGCACTTCCACATGTCCGCTGCCATTGTATGAATGATAGGAACCATCATACATAGCATCTGCAGCCACAGGGCCCATTACATATTTACCTTTTGCAACTACCCGAACTAAATAATAATAATCCTGGGTTTTGGCAGTAACATCGGTGAAATAGGTAACCCTATCATCCCTGATATCCATAAAATCCGGTTCTGCTTTATCCTTGATCCATGCAAACTCCCTTTCAGGATTTAAGCGCGGATTTTCAATTTCAAAACATGCAGGTATTACATCTGTAATGGCAACATTACTAATGTTATTATTATCAAGCGACGACACACTAACCTTTACCACGATCAGCTGGTTTTCCTTGAAATGCATGTCCGTGATTTCATTTCCCTGTGTATTGTAAAAGGTCTTGCGTACTTTCATGTAGTTATCCTCTTCTTTAAATTTATTACCGGCTGGGATACCTTGGGTTTCGTAATAATAATAGACATATCCGGAACCGGTGGTACGCACTTCCACTTTCTTATTGCTGATATCTTCTTTCACTTTAAAGTTAACATCGTTGGCGCCAAGAGAGCCCACTTGCATACCGTTAATCCAGATGGATGCGGTAGCAGTTGATTTAAGCGCATTTTCTGAAAGCTTACCAAGCGCAATAAGCGCAAAAGCCTCTTCCTGGGTTGATAACCATTCGTTCTTTTTTAACTCTTCCGAAATATGTTTGGCGAGAATTGGTATTTGGGGGTTATCAGGTTGGGCCTGCAATAAAGCCGTTAATGAAATAGATTCATCGCGGATATATGAACCAAAATTTCCACTTAAAGAACGTGTAGCCCTTTCTCCGGAAAAGCCCGCCGGCAGGAGTGATGAGAAAGCTTTCTTATCTCCTGTGAGAGCATAAGAGGCCGCAAGCATATACCTACTATCAAGTGTAAGAAGATTAGGATTTCCTTTGAAGTAGTTCATTACGGAAACATCCGGATTACCGGCTATAGCTAAAACATATAATGAATAGAACGTTTCCTCCGGTGCAACTGTTCTTGTTCTTAACACATTTTGATCATCATAATATGTATAGGTCTGTTCAGCGCGCTCATTCAACTGAGATTTGATGAATTGCTGCAGGCTGCTTACTACACCGTTATCCACTTCATATCCTGATTTTTTCGCTTCGATCAGGAAGTGCAATCCGTAAATGGAACACCACCAGCTTACGTACTCTCCACCGGGCCAATAAGATAATCCTCCATTATATTGCTGGGAAGCATATATCTTCTTTATAGCTTCATTAATTATGAAATTAGGGTTATACCGCTGGTTCACTTCTTTTTGCCCCAAAGCTTTCATTAAAGCTGAATAATAGAGAACCGGGAATGCAGTGGAGACAGTCTGTTCCATGCACCCATAGGGGTACTCCAGCAGGTTATTGAGATTTTTAGAAAACTGAGCCAAAGGTGATTTACTGATCATAATATACCCTTTAGTGGTTCCATTTATAAAGTCTGTCGAAGAAGTTATATTGGAATTTTCCCCTCCCTTCACTACGCCACCATCCGACACTTTTTCAAGTGGTGTAGATGGGCGAACAGGAAGTTCTTCATGATCAGTAAATGTTTCATGCAAAGCTTTTACAGAAATATTTAATGTTCCTGCATTGAGACCCGGTAGCGCAGTAAGATCATAGGTTATGGTCCTTTCTGAATGCGCAGGAACATTAATGGTCTGCGTTGCGGAACCGGTAATTTTCAGAGGTCCGCCTACGGCGACAGTAGCTACTGCGTTAGCATTCGTACCTGTGGTATTGGTAAGTATCACATTCAATTGGTTATCGTCATCAGGAGTCATAAAACGAGGCAATGATGTGGAGATAACAATAGGATCAGCAACAATCATATTCTTTTCATTGCTACCAAATTTCTCGCCTTTATATGCTACTGCTTCTAATCGTATGGAACCCGAAAAATCAGGAATGTGGAAGGTAAATGAACATTCACCGCTACTATTGGTCTTGATAGGTCCGCTCCAATAGGCAATCGGACGTACACGTTTTCCTTTAGATGGAGGCAAGCGACCTTCCATACCGCCATCACCGGCAATACTAGACATGAATGACAATTCAGGCAAGACCAAAGGATATAGATCGAATGTCTTTACCTCCAAAGCCCTCATGGCATAAAAATAATCGTAGGGGTCCGGCGTTTTAAAATTTGTAATCAATAGTGTTCCTTCATCCACGGCACCAATGGTGACTTCCGTATTTGGCAAGGTTTTCACTTTCACAGTTTGATCCACTTTAGAGCGAGAATTATCAGCCGCAATAATTTGAACATTCAACTTATTGTCCGGTTCATCTACCTTGATCGGTTGGAAACCCCTTGCAACAGTCAACGGAATGGAATTATCGCTAAGGTTGCGAATCAATGTAGCACAAACAAACATACCCGGTAAATCACCTTTAGAAATTGGTATCTTCAGGCTGGCAGCTTTATGATCGGTTTCGACAAAGTATTTCTCCAACACTTCATTTTGTTCAACTGTCACAACCAATTTTCCGTCAAATGGACAAGTAAATAACATATTGGCAGTTTCGCCCGGCTTGTAGTTGTTCTTATCCGATTTTATATCAATATTCCCTTCTTTCGAAACCTGGAAGGAATTGTAATCGGTAGATCCGGAACCATAAGCATAAAAATACTGGGTAACATAGGAGGAGCCTCCAGACTCAGAAGAAATACGTATTTCATATTCACCCGACTCCTGTGGTATGTAACTCACAAAAGTGCTGGTGCCTGCAATATCCATGTTTTTATAATACACTGTCTTGGTTCTTTCCTGAGATTGATAGCGCGTGTAAGAGTTATTATTTGTCAAAACTGTTTCCCAATAATGCTTAATGATAGATACGTAAGCATGGGAAGTAACCGGATTTCCTTTCTTATCGGCAGCGACTATCCCAATGTCCAATTGTTTATTGACAGAGACCCAATCATCAAACCCTTTGATACCATAAAAGGTATTTTGAGTGAATATCTTGAAATCTTCTGACCTGTTTACGGGTCTTCCTGTTTCATCAAATACAGAAATGATAGCTCTGCCAGTAAGCATTCCAATATTTTTATCAGCAGGCAAACTAAACGATACGGTGGCATGACCTTTCTCATCTGTAGTGCCATTATCAGTCAGTTGTTCGAAATTGGTGCTTGCGGGGCGAACAATATTAAAAGCATACCCCGGCAGTTTATCCGAACTGAAATAACCGAAGTTGATATCGCAGGTAGCCTGGTAGTTTTTATTGGCAGCCGGAGGACCAAAAAGCTCCATTGCCTGAACATCAATTTTAGCTGTGCTTCCACTCTCGAAATCCTGTTTAGCCATTTGCAGATCCACCTTAATACGCTGCGGCATAAATTCTTCCACCATGAACGAATAGCTATTGAGCATTACATCATTTCCGGAATACATTTCCAACGTATAGGAACCAGTCATAGCGGCAGTAGGAACGGAGAAGTTTATGGCACAAGAGCCTTCAGCATCCAGCTTACCTTTTATTTCCTGTAGTTGTCTGCCGTTTGGCATCTTCACTTTAAATTTAACCGGAACATCTTTTACAGTTTCCCAACTGAAGGTGCGCACAATGGAATTAATATTAATGGTATCACCCGGACGGTAGATATTCCTATTACTATATATGAATACATCGTATGGAACATTATTGGTGGTCTTCCCTCCCACATCAAATTTCGATACTTCAACTCCATCATAAGTAAGGGACATAAAGTTGAAATCGTGCCCATCCTTAGCAGTAATAGCAACTACGTCATTTCCCGGATATTTTGATTTATCGTAGGCGAAAGTGGCCACCCCGTCATTATCAGTCTCTGCCGTGTAAATATCTTGGTTATTATTACTGATAAATGACACCTTCACCCCTCTCATTTTCTCCGCATTTACTAAGGAATGACAGAACACGGTTATGTTCTTTTCCCCTTTCTTTACTATCATACCGATATCAGAAACCACCAGGAGTTTCCTGTCCTGAACCCAAGGTTTCTTTTTATCCTGAACAGTAACAAGGTAAATACCTTTGCGGCTTGCATCATAATTCAGATCAGACAGATTAATATTAAGCAAAGAGGTTCCTGCGCTTTTAGGCAAAGTGGAAGTATTGAATTCGCGGGTTGCTATTACATCGCCATAATCCGGGTTAGCTGAATAATCATCTATATAATGGTAGTTATCATCTTCTCCATCCTCTTCATCACCACTATTATTGCTTTGATCATCGTCTCCACTGTGGTTATAGAATGACTGATAGCTTTTCCCATCCTTCAGGTAAAAAAGGATATTATTCTCATATACTTTATAGATAGAGAATTTAACCTTTGGAACGCTTACAATCTGCATTGCCAGGTTACGATTGCCTTGCGATGACAAGTATATACTATTCTTATCTGTAAACCCAATAAATGGAGGTGGGTTACCAAAATGGATGGTTGTATGGTAATCAGCTTTTAACTGCTTGCGGAATATGCTTTGTAACTGTGATGAGATTGTCAAAGTATAATCTGCCTTGCCGGAGAAATCTCCGGTAATAAAGAAGCCATTAGACTGATTTGTTATTTTAAATTTCACCTGTGGTGTGATAGTGATGTACTGCTCAATATCGCCATCCGAAAGGGGCTGGGAAGTTTGTACAGATATATAAGACTCCCCATTTTGAAATACGGGCAGGGCATTAATAACTTCAAAATCATCTTGTGGAGGAATTTGGGCGGTATAATCCAAAGATTTATCTGTTAGCCTTGGGCTACCAATGCAGGCTAATCCTTTATCAACACTTACCGATAACTGGGATGGATAGGTAGCTCCGTCCTTTGGCTTAAAAATAAGTCGCACTTGCTTGTTATTATCTGCAGATACCAGTTCGGGCTGCATAACACTACCACCCGTTGTTAGTTTCAGCCTTTGTAAAACAGCAGGTGGAGAAACGATATAGTTGAAGTCGATATTAATGCCCACAAAAATACCCAATGAAGCATTGCCATCTTTAATGGTCCAAAAGGTTTCTACATTATCAATTTTAATGTAAGGTGTGTGGAATAATATAGGTTTATCATCAATACCCATGCTCACTTTACTATGGCTAGCCAACTTTTTAGTCAGCATGACCTTATATTCAGTGTTAGGCAGAAACGATTCGGATGGGGAGAACGATAGTTGGTTTGGTGATAACCATTCATATACCCCTCTTACAGCCGGTTGAAAATCTAAATAAGCGGTACTGTCCCATTTATGCATCAATGAATCCGCGACAAGGTCTTTATTAAAGGTAAAAACAATAGCTTGTTGGGTTTGAACCTCCCCATCGGGAAAGTTTACCTCTTTAACTTTTAAATTTCCATTGGAATTACATCCTGTAATAAGGGCTGCAAAGCATGCAGCAGGCAGTAAGAGGCGGGCAATGCGTTTCATTTGGGGGCAAATATTAATAAATTTTTTAAAGGATAAAATTATACATTTTACGTTCACAAATCAATATTAGTTAGCAGTCCGTGAAAATAAATTTCAGCCGTCCTATTTTTCATTAAAAAGTGCAACAAAAAGCAGGATTATGCGTATTTGGGTGGCAAAAACTTTCGAATTAAAATTACAGTAAACAGTTACCTTTGCACGGCAATTTTGCACTATTATGCCAAACGGGACTATATTAATTATTGATGACGAAGAGAAGTTACGCTCGCTCTTATCCCGTATTATCAGGCTGGAAGGCTACACTGTAGTCGAGGCATCCAATGTGAAGGATGGATTAAAAAAACTGGAAAAAGAAGACTTTCATGTAGTAATTACTGATGTGAAACTACCGGATGGAAATGGTGTTGAACTTACCCAAAAGATAAAATCACTCCATCCGCAGATAGAGATCATTGTCCTCACAGCATACGGCACTATAGCGGATGGTGTAAAAGCCATAAAAAACGGGGCCTTCGATTATATTACCAAAGGAGATGATAATGATAAAATTCTGCCATTACTATATCGGGCAGTGGACAAATCAAATCTGCAACAACGACTTTATAAGCTTGAGAAAAAAGTAAGTAAAAAGTATAGTTTTGATAGCATAATTGGTTCTTCCAAACAAATACAAGAAGCTATTATGCTCGGCAAAAAAGTGGCAGCTACAGATGCCACTGTTCTGTTACTTGGAGAGACCGGCACCGGGAAAGAAGTATTTGCTCAGGCCATTCACTATGGAAGTAACAGAAGCAATAAAAATTATGTGGCGGTAAATTGCTCTGCGCTTGGAAAAGATATTTTAGAGAGTGAGCTATTCGGCCATAAAGTCGGAGCATACACGGGTGCCAATAAAGACACGAAAGGGCTTTTTGAAGAAGCTGATGGGGGTACTATTTTCCTGGATGAAATTGGGGAAATGAATGGCGACCTTCAAGCTAAATTGCTAAGAGTGCTTGAAACAAGTGAATTCCTGAAAGTGGGAGATAGTAAACCAACTCGTGTGGATGTTCGTATTATTGCCGCCACTAACCGCGACCTGCAAAAGGAATCGGATAATGGCCATTTCCGTTCAGATTTATTTTACAGACTTGCCGTTTTCCAAATATCACTCCCGGCATTAAGGGAAAGGCCTAAAGATATTGAACCATTGGCACAACATTTTTTAGCACTATTTGCTGCCAAAGTAAACAAACCGATACCTGAAATGAGCTCCGCGTTTTTGGATAAACTAAAAAGCTATTCGTGGAAAGGGAATATACGGGAATTGAAAAACATAATGGAACGAATAGTGATCTTGTCTGATAAAAAAATCCTCACGGAAGAAGAACTCCCATTCGAAATAAAAAATCGACATCAGTCTGTATCAACATCATTTGATTTAGCCGATGTGGAGAAACAACACATACAAAGAGTACTGAGCTATACCAAAGGCAATAAAACAGAAGCAGCACGATTACTTAATATTGGGCTTACTACACTCTACCGTAAAGTGGAGGAGTATAAACTTTCCTAGCTGATACTATTTTTCTTTCTTTCATTAAGCACCCTACCAAAATGAAAATCACCCTGCCAAAATGGAAGGGTATTATTATTACCAGAATTCTATACCGAAGCTCCTGAAATTCTCAACACGTAGATTATCAACCCATAATAATTAACCCATTCTTATATTATGAGTTTGGCACAAAGCTTGCTTACTATACAACAAGTAGAAAAGAGATAAATAAAAGACTTGAGATCAATCATGTGGCTTGGTGATGAAAGCATGGTAGAAAAATAATTAAAACAATAATTTTATTTCGATTAATAAATATACAAAATGATGACAATTATACTTTTCCTGGGATGCCTTGTCGGTATGTGGTTACTTTATAAATCAATTAACTTTTTCGAAAAAATATAATACTATGATAGCACTATTTATTTTATGCGTTGCGGTATTCTGCTACCTGGTTTATGCACTTATTAAACCCGAAAAGTTTTAGAAAACATTAAATCTTACATGAATTTATGAATACAGAAATGATTGGCATAATTGCCACATACGGTATCACCCTGCTTTTGGCAATTCCACTAGGAAGGTATATTGCTAAGGTATTTGCCGGAGAAAAGGTCTGGACAGATTTCCTCAAGCCATTCGAACGTCTGATCTTTCGCCTTTCCGGAATTGATCCCACCAAGGAAATGAACTGGAAAGAATCCATGAAAGCCATGCTCATCATCAGCACAGTGTGGTTAGTATACGCGTTTATTACACTTATATTCCAGGATAAATTACCTCTCAACCCGGACCATAACATAGGTCAGACACCCGACTTGGCATTTAACACTGCCATCAGTTTTTTAGTAAACTGTAACATTCAGGATTATAGTGGTGAAACAGGAGTAACATACTTCACTCAATTATTTGTACTGATGTTCCTGCACTTTATGAGTGCCGCATCAGCAATCGCTGCCATGATGGTAATCTATAAAGGCTTAAAAGAAAAAAGTGTAAATACACTGGGCAATTTTTGGAACTATTTCGTAAAAAGCATTACCCGCTTTCTTTTACCCGGCTCCATACTTATTGCAATTATCTTAGCCTTTAATGGCACCCCTACAAGTTATGCAGGAAAGGATACAGTAATCACGATGCAGGGAGATACTACCCAGGTTTCCCGTGGACCTGCTGCTGCCATGATCGCTATCAAACATTTAGGAACAAATGGTGGCGGATGGTTTGGTGCCAATTCTGCTCATCCTCTGGAATGTTCCAATTATCTAACCTACATGGTTGAAATGATAGCCCAGGTGGTTATTCCAATTGCCCTGATTTTTTCGTTGGGCTTTTATTTAAAGAAAAAGAAATTCGCTTATGTAATTTTTGGCGTA
>Ga0206833_1304_pt1 | contig 10738 bp, 9 predicted proteins | sample Alteio_BWOrgCont_32_FD_152891 | JGI IMG/M metagenome (GOLD analysis project Ga0206833, IMG submission 152891) | Enriched cells from forest soil in Barre Woods Harvard Forest LTER site, Petersham, Massachusetts, United States -... | ecosystem: Environmental > Terrestrial > Soil > Temperate forest > O... | reverse complement strand
TGTTGATTTTGAAACCGGCGTAAAGCTTACGGGCAGCGGGTTTCCATTGTATAAAGGCAAAGGCGCTAAATTACAACGTGCGTTAATTCAATACTTTTTAGATTATAATACTGCCGCTGGTTATACAGAATATTTACCACCACACATGGTGAATGAAGCGAGCGCTTATGGCACAGGACAATTGCCGGATAAAGAAGGGCAGATGTATCATATAACCGAAGATGGGTTTTATTTGATACCAACTGCGGAAGTTCCGGTTACCAATATTTACCGTGATGAAATTGTAAAAGAAGATGAGTTGCCAATTAAGATGACAGCATACACACCTTGCTTTAGAAGAGAAGCAGGAAGTTTCGGTAAAGATGTTCGTGGATTGAACCGTGTACATCAATTTGATAAAGTGGAGATCGTGCAGTTGGTGAATCCTGCTACGAGTTATGATGTATTGAATGAGATGGTTAGCCACATTGAAAACTTATTACAATCATTGGAGTTGCCTTATCGCATTCTTCGTCTATGCGGTGGCGATATGAGCTTTGCTTCTGCATTAACGTATGATTTTGAAGTGTTCAGCGCTGCGCAGGAACGTTGGCTGGAAGTGAGCTCTGTCAGCAACTTTGAGACATTTCAAACCAACCGGATGAAGATACGCTATAAAGATGCCGATGGTAAAATGCAGTTGGTGCATTCATTAAATGGTTCATCTTTGGCATTGCCAAGAATCGTTGCGTGTTTGCTGGAAAATCATCAAACCGAAAATGGTATTCAATTGCCAAAAGTGTTGCATTATTATTTTGGCGCAGAATCCATTAATTAACAAATATTTTTTAGTTATTAAAAATATCATGCAGGATATGTATTTATTTTTATAAATACAAAAGAAACCATCAATGAAAAAAATATTCGTAATTATAATTTTAGCAATAGTTGTTGCGAGTTGCGCACATAAAACAGTCCCCACACAAACAGCCACTGTAACTACTGCAACCGGAGATGCTGTAGCAGGCAAAGAAACTTATATTGCTAACTGCGGCCGTTGCCACAGTTTGAAAAATACCGGCGATTACACTTCAGATGAATGGGTGCCATTGGTAGATAAAATGGCACGAAAGGCAAAACTCAACGATGCAGACAAAGCCAATGTACTGGCTTATGTTCAGGCAAATGCCAAACAGGGATAACAATTTTGATTAATGGTTAGTTAAACTATTTCTGAATAATGTAGTCAGACCAAAGGTTTGCTACATTAGCCTATAATAAACTATTGCCATGGTTATCACACCCCGTTTAAAAAACCAACATCTTTTATGGAGAGCAGCATTTGGCCCAATGGCTGAAAATGCAGCAAGCCTCGATACCATGCCGCATAGAAAATTATGGGCACAATTATTAGATACGTCTTCCATATCGCCACAAAAAATTGATGTTGCTTCCAACTTATACGATGGCATGATAAAAGGCGCGCAGGATTTTGATGGTATGAAAGATCTTACCAAAGAACAAAAACAGGCGATACGGCATCAATCGGAAGAAGACCTTAAAAACCTAAACCTGAAATGGCTGAGTGAAATGATCAACAGCGAACAACAGTTCAGGGAAAAAATGAGTTTGTTCTGGCACGGGCATTTTGCCTGCCGCATTATCAATATTTATTTTCAACAACAATTATTGGATATTATAAGAGCAAATGCACTTACTGATTTTGGCAGTTTGCTGAGGAACGTTAGTAAAAGTGCTGCTATGCTGCAGTTTCTCAATAATCAACAAAATAAAAAACAACACCCCAACGAAAACTTTGCCCGTGAAGTAATGGAACTATTTACAATGGGCAGGGGAAATTATACCGAAGATGATGTAAAAGAAGCTGCAAGATCCTTTACCGGATGGGGTTTTGACCCACAAGGCGGCTTTGTTTTTAGAGATAAACAACATGATGATGGCACAAAAACATTTTTGGGCAAATCAGGGAATTTTAATGGCGATGATATTATTGATATTTTATTGGAGCAACAACAAACGGCCAATTTTATCACTAAAAAGATATACCGCTTTTTTGTTAATGATGAACCTGATAATGAAAGGATAAATGAACTGGCGCAAAAGTTTTATCATAGTAATTATGATATTACAAAACTGATGGAAGCTATTTTTACCAGCGATTGGTTTTATGATGAAAAGAATATTGGCACACAAATAAAATCACCGGTTGTTTTCCTGGCGGGATTAAGAAGGTTTATGCCATTGCAATTGAATGATGATGCCGCGCAATTATTGGTTCAACGATTATTAGGGCAGGTACTTTTTTATCCACCAAATGTAGCCGGTTGGCCAGGCGGAAAAAAACTGGATTGATAGCAGTACATTAATGTTACGGTTACGCATACCCCAAATCATTGCCGCGAATGAAGCAATTAATTTACGCCCAAAATCAGATGATGATGTAATGATGGGCCGGCCGGATGATGAGCAACGAATGGAAGCCCAGCAAAATAAAGAGTTTGCTTCCAAAGGCGGCTCTGCTACAATAGATTGGGCGGCAGTATCAAAAATTTTCAGCGATGTACCAAGAGAAAATTTATTACAAAAGATTTCTGATACTTTATTGCAAAGTCAAAGCAGGGTAAGCGATACTGTATTAAATAAATATTTGGATAATACAGACAGGGATAGTTATATAAAAAGCGCTATCATTAATGAAATGAGTACGCCGGAATATCAATTGTGTTAAGCAGCTATTAGTAAAACAAAATAAAATGGTAATCAAACGCCGCGAATTTATACAAGTTGGATCATTGGCCACAGCATCATTGATGTTGCCTAAATTTTTAAAGGCGTTTGAAAGACCCATGATGGTGCCACCAGGAAATAAAGTGGTAGTGGTTATTCAATTCAGTGGCGGCAATGATGGGTTGAATACGGTCATCCCTATACGAAATGATATTTATTATAATGCACGTCCAAAACTCGGTATTACAAAAGATCTTGCATTACCTCTTACAGATGAAGTAGGATTAAATCCAGCTTTAATCGGATTAAAACAATTATACGATGATGGCAGTCTAGGAATATTGAATAGTGTTGGTTATCCAAACCCTGATCGTTCGCATTTTAGAAGTATGGATATCTGGCAAACAGCAAGTAACAGTAATCAATTTCTCACTTCGGGATGGATCGGCCGTTATTTAGATGCACAATGCAGCGGCTGCGATAAACCAACGCAGGCATTGGAAATAGATGATATTTTAAGCCTTGCTTTAAAAGGAGAGAATAATAATGGCCTGGCATTTAAAGATCCACGCCGTTTGTATAGCAGCAGCAATGAAAAATATTTTAAAGATATAAATGCCGATCATCACAGATCAGAAGAAACGGCGGATTATTTATATAAAACAATGAGCGAAACACTCAGCAGTGCCGATTATATTTTTCAGCAAAGCAAATTGCATCCAACGGCTGAAACATACCCCGGCACTGAGTTAGGCAAAGATCTAAAAACAATTGCATCACTTATTTTATCCGATATCAATACTAAATTATATTATGTATCGCTCGGAAGTTTTGATACGCATGTAAATCAGGATAACCAGCAAAAAAGATTGTTCACCGAATTCAGCGATGCGATAACCGCGTTCACATCCGACTTAAAAAAGAACAACCGTTTTGATGATGTGCTGATGTTCACCTTCAGCGAGTTTGGAAGGCGTGTTTCGCAAAATGCAAGTGGCGGCACAGATCATGGCACAGCCAATAATGTTTTTTTGATCAGTGGTGGATTAAAACAAAAGGGCATCATCAACCCAATGCCCGATCTATCCGATTTAGATGAAGGTGACCTGAAATATAAAATAGATTTTAAAAGCGTGTATGCCACAGTGTTAGATAAATGGCTGGGCGCAGATGATAAATCAATATTAGGTTCGCAGTATGATTATTTGAATTTTATTTGATACCAGCTATAGTTTTTCATAGCATCATCGTTGTGTCACAAACCTTTCATCAGCATACCATTGAGCAACATTAAAGACTTTATATGATTACGTTATTAAAAATTGTTTGCTATGCGGATCCGGTTTTATCTTTTACAATTTGATTTAAAGATTTTATTCTTGAATAAATAAGTACTCCGCCAATAGTTGCAGAAACGAATAATATTAAAAAGAATATTTTTTTATCTGTAAAATCATCCCAGAAACTTGTCATCACACCTGCTATTTTACCACCTATTGAAGTTGATAAAAAGAAACCACCCATCATTAACGCAGTTAATCTGGCGGGAGCCAGTTTAGATACCAATGATAGACCAATCGGGCTAAGAAATATTTCACTGATAGTAAAAACAAAGTAGGTTCCCCATAACCACGCCGGCGATGTTTTATATCCGTAAACAGATGATACGGACATGATTGCAAAAACCATTATCAAAGAAGATAACCCTGAAATAAATAAAGCCATTCCAAATTTAGAAGCAGTGGTTGGTTCTTTGCCTCGTCGCCTTAAATAATCAAATAGTGGAACAAAAATAAGTGTTAGGACAACTATGAACAAAGGGTTGATGGATTGAAATAATTCTGTATTTGCCAGTTTAATATCTTTTCCTTTTGGCCATTGCTCCTTAGGTACATTATTAAAGTACAGGTCGGGGCCCAATACCTGCACTATATTGGTAGCGGTATCAACTTTATTTCCATCACTCAAAATATAATACGAGCCTTCTGTCTTTACTATCGGGCTATTATCTTTTACATCAACTAAATATTCGTTTACTTTATTTACCATTCTCGGAGTATCATTAACTGTTTGCAAAAATCCCAAAGCGCCGGCAACTTTTTGTGTAACTGGAGAAACGGTCCTGTCAGTATGCCTTTCTGCCCAAAGTGTTAACCCTGTTGAGTTTTGGTTATAAATCGTCCAGAAAATAATACTAATGGTATAAATAAAAAGTAATGCGCCAATACCTTTTTTATCCTGGCCTTTTGCCTTTACCCAAAGTGAAATATAAAAAGCAATGATAGGAATGCAGGCAAAAATAAATGCATCGTTTGCCTGGCTTCCCATAAAAGTTGTATGAAAAACTTTTGTTGGCACTATCCATCCGATAACCGCTGCGATAATAGCTGGCAAGAATACATACATAAAAATTTGGCCCAGCGACATATCTTCTGCCTGAACAGGTTTTTTTACATCACCTTCTCTTACGTGTTTAAGCGACGATGCTAAAATTATCATACCAACAATCAAACCCACACCTGCAGCGGCAAATGCGTAACCCCACCCATATTTATTGCGCAAATAAGCGGCAACAAAGTTGCACACAAATGCTCCGATATTAATACCCATATAAAAAATATTGTAGGCATTATCTTTTAATGGCTTAAGTTCTTCTTTATTATAAATATTTCCAAGAACTGTAGATATATTGGGTTTGAAAAAACCATTTCCAATAATAATTAAAGTAAGCCCAACGAACAAAGCTGTTTGTCCGGACATAGCAAGCGTGAAATAACCTAATGACATTAGACTACCGCCTATAAAAATTGATTTAATATAACCTAAGTAGCGATCTGCAATAAGGCCGCCGATAAAAGGAGTGAGGTAAACCAATGCTATAAAACTTCCAACAATATCTGCACCTGTTTTTTCATCAAGTCCTTTTCCGCCAGTTGTATTGTCAGTAAGATAAAGTAATAAAATCCCTACCATCAAATAATAAGCAAAACGCTCCCACATCTCTGTAAAAAAAAGAATATATAATGCTTTTGGGTGCTTTCCTTCTTTTATAACTTGTTCACTCATACAATTATTTTAGTACCTCAAAGTACCAAAATTCTTTTTAGTAAACGAAAGTGCACTGCCATATTTTAAAAAAACGCAGCCTGTAATACACTTATCGTTTATAAATTTATTGTGTAAAAAATATGCGCTGTACTAAATTCGCATATTGAAAAGATTTTTGAGACTTAAACTTAATCAATGAAAATTTTGCTGGTAGGCGGCGGGGGACGTGAACATACATTGGCCTGGAAAATCAGGCAGAGTCACTTGTGTGAACAATTATTTATAGCGCCTGGTAATGCAGGAACAATTCTTTGCGGCGAAAATGTTGATATCAAAATAAATGAATTTGAAAAATTATCTGCGTTTTGTATAGCCAATAAAATTGATATAGTAATGGTTGGTCCGGAAGAACCATTGGTTAAAGGTATTTACGATTTCTTTAAAAAAAATTCCGCAACTGCGCACATACATATTATCGGTCCATCTAAAGAAGCTGCACAATTAGAAGGTAGCAAAGCTTTTGCCAAAGCGTTTATGCGCCGTTATAATATCCCCAGTGCCGCGTACAAAGAATTTACTGTTGCCAATTATGATGAAGGCGTAGAATATATACGCAACCATGCGTTACCGGTAGTTTTAAAAGCTGATGGCCTGGCAGCAGGCAAAGGTGTTATCATTTGTTATAATCATATTGAGGCATTAGCTGAGTTTGAGTTAATGATACAGCGTTCCAAGTTTGGCGAAGCAGGGAAAAAAGTAGTGATAGAGCAATTTCTGGAAGGCATTGAATTAAGCGTGTTTGTATTAACTGACGGAGTTAACTATGTATTGCTGCCCGAAGCAAAAGATTATAAACGTATAGGCGTAGGCGATACCGGGCCAAATACTGGTGGCATGGGCGCTGTAAGCCCCGTACCATTTGCTGATGAACAGTTTTTGGAAAAGGTAAAAATCCGCATCATTGAACCTACCATTGCCGGCCTGCAAAAAGAAAAACTGGTATATAAAGGATTTATTTTTTTAGGCCTGATAAATGTTGGCGGAGAGCCATTGGTAATTGAATATAATTGCCGTCTGGGTGATCCGGAAACAGAAGTAGTAATACCCCGCATACAAAACGACCTTGTAGAATTATTAATCGCGACATCACAGCAACGGCTAGACGAAATTACTATACAGACCGATAAACAGGCCGCCGTAACAATAATGGCAGTGAGCGGTGGTTACCCGAATGACCATGAAACCGGTAAAGTAATAGAAGGTTTGCAGGAAACAACTTTAGATGGAACAATTATTTTTCATGCCGGCACAATAAAACAGGGAGATGAAGTACTTACCAATGGCGGAAGGGTAATTGCGGTTACTTCGTTTGGTGATACTATTCAGGAAGCTGCCGAACAATCAACTTATATGCTGGAACAGATTTATTTTGATGGTATCTATTTCAGGGAAGATATCGGGTTTGAATTTAAATAAGTTCTTTTTGTTATACATAACGGTTACCCATAAACGATAATATCGTTGTATAAAAAATGTAAAAAAGAAGTTTGGCTAAATATATTAGCAAAGCCGGTTTAGGAAAGGCTTTTCAGGAAATTCAGCTGTTTTGAAGATTTCTGTAAAACGGCGAAAAATAAAGAGTTTAGCATTGTTAATTCCAATAATTTCCTTCAACTTTGCTCACATTAATTAATATTCGGTTTTCTTTATATAAATATGGGCTTATTTAATTTTTTCACCAAAGAGATTGCGATGGATCTGGGTACAGCAAATACCCTTATCATTTTTAACGATGAAGTAGTGGTGAATGAACCTTCGATCGTTGCTTTAGACAGGAATAATCCAAAAAATATTTTAGCGGTTGGCAAGAAGGCTTTGATGATGCATGAAAAAACACATGAAAGCATCCGTACCGTGCGCCCATTAAAAGATGGTGTAATTGCAGATTTTAACGCGGCAGAACTAATGATACGGGAAATGATCAAAATGATCTACCCAAAAAAACCATTATTCGCACCAAGCTGGCGCATGATGATCTGCATCCCCAGCAGCATTACAGAAGTAGAAAAACGTGCCGTACGCGATAGTGCTGAACAGGCTGGTGCAAAAGAAGTATATCTTATTCACGAACCAATGGCAGCCGCTTTGGGTATTGGTATTGATGTAGAAGAACCAGTAGGAAATATGATCATTGATATCGGTGGTGGCACAACAGGTATCACTGTTATTGCACTTGCCGGTATTGTTTGCGACCAGAGCATCCGTATCGCTGGTGATGAATTTACTGCTGATATCATGGAAGCGCTACGCCGCTATCATAGTCTATTGATTGGTGAACGTACTGCCGAACAAATTAAGATACAGGTTGGCGCTGCAATGAAAGACCTTGACAATCCTCCGGATGATATTCCTGTGAACGGTCGTGACCTGGTAACAGGTATTCCAAAACAGGTAATGGTAAGTTACCAGGAAGTTGCAGAAGCATTGGATAAAAGTGTTTTTAAAATTGAAGAAGCTATTTTAAAAGCATTGGAAACAACACCTCCTGAATTAGCTGCTGATATTTACCGCAGAGGTTTATATTTAACGGGTGGTGGTGCATTGCTAAGAGGCTTAGATAAACGTATCGCAGCAAAAATAAAATTACCGGTTCACATAGCAGACGACCCATTAAAAAGTGTAGTAAGAGGAACCGGCATAGCGTTGAAAAATTATGACAGGTATCCTTTTGTAATGAGATAAAAACAAAATCCAAAAACTAATTATATATTGGAATTTGATATCCGGAATTTGGAATTTTTAAATATCCCCAGGTGCGTAACATCTTTCTCTTTATCCGGCGTTATTTTAATTTTCTTTTATTCCTGTCATTACAGGTGTTTAGTATTTATTTGATCTTCCACTACAACCGATTTCACAACGCCGTTGGCTCATCTTATTTAAACACCATTACCGGTCGCGTAAATTCGCAGTACAATAATGTTGAGTATTATCTGCAGCTTAAAAAGACAAATGATTCTTTAGCAAAAGCTAATGCGCGATTATACAATATGCTCAAAGCCGATTTTGACTTACCCGACACCGTTAGTAAAAGAGTGATTGATACGCTTCACATCGATTCATTAGTTCAATACCGAAAATTCAATTATTTGGAAGCCAAGGTTGTTTATAATTCCGTCGCCCTGCAAAGCAATTTTATAGAAATAGCACGAGGCTCCGATGGACAAATTAAAAAAGATATGGGCGTTGTTGATGCTGGCAATTCAGTAGTAGGAATAGTAACCGATGTAAGTGATAAGTATGCTGTAATAATGAGCTTATTAAACAAAGACAGCAAAATAAGCGCACAGCTAAAAAACACTAAAGATGTAGGCACAATGATATGGGATGGCAAAGAACCCAATATACTTCAGTTGACAGATATACGCAAAAGCGCAAAAATAAATAAAGGCGACAGCATCATTACAAGCGGCTACACGCCTACATTTCCGTATGGATTATTAATTGGAACTGTGCAGGAAGTAGTGACAGATAAAAGCACTAACAATTATATTATAAAAGTAAAATCGGCGGCAAATTTTTATAGCCTGCAATTTGTTTATACTTTAAACGACCTGCAGGAAGATGAAATAAATAAATTATTAGACAAAGTCAAAAAACAAAACCAATAATACAAGGTATTAATGAGCTCACTGGTAAAAAATATATTTCGGTTCATACTTTTTATACTGGTACAGGTATATGTGCTCGACAGGATACATATCAATTATATGGTAACGCCGTACATTTATTTTCTCTTCATTTTATGGCTGCCATTTAATATGAACCGCAGCGCACAAATGACTATAGCGTTTATTTTAGGATTAACATTAGATAGTTTCCGACACAATCCCGGCTTTCATACAGCAGCTTGTGTTTTGATCGCGTACATACGTCCGTTCATCATCAACATATTAATTCCGCAGGAAGGCGCCGACACCAATTACGAAGAACCATCTGCAAAAAGTATGGGCGGTTTTGCGCCGTACATGATTTACGTAACCACGCTCACGCTCATTCACAACGGCTGGCTGTTCTTTTTGGAAGCATGGGAGTTTGCCAACATCTGGTATTTTATAATTAAAACATTGCTCTCCACAGCCATCAGTTTATTATTGATCTTAGTCACCGAACTACTCTTCAACCGCAAACAAAAATTCAGGACGAATACCATATAAATTCTTTTGTAACCAGCATAATTTCTTTATTCAACATCGTTGTGTCACTCACTTGTACGGCATATCTTTATTGGGTTTTAATTTATGCAATTGAATAGTATAGTTGTGTACATTTGAGAACTGGGTGTTGTAATGAAACAGACAATGGACAAAGAAAAAATATTAAATATTGCACGACAAATTCAAGGAAAGACGAATGTTCCTAATTTCTTTGCTCAACAAGCTGAGTTGCTTAACTTAATTCAGGCATATGCAGGAAAAAATAATTCATTTTATGTTGCCGCGGAAAAAGTAAATATTAATGCGACGCTATCGAGTTATTATTTAGACAATATTATTATAGCATTTATTAGGTCGATTGAGCAAGATGTAATTTCGAAAGTTTCATTTGAGAGAAAGATAAAAATTGATGTTGTAAATGACTATTTATCACAAGCTGAAGAATTACTTGCACAAGAAGAATTTCATCCCGCTGTTTCTGCCGTTTTAGTTGGAGCTTCCCTTGAAGAATTTCTTAGAAGCTGGGCTATCGAAGAAAATATTGACTACGGACAGAAAGCCTCGATTGATTCATACGCTAAGGCTCTTCGCAGTAAGGATTTAATAACTAAGCAAGATTATAAAGATATAACCGCATGGGGTGGACATCGAAATAATGCAGCTCATGGAAATTGGGATTTAGTAGATAATCGAGAGAAAATTAAAATGATGCTGATTGGCGTAAATTTATTTATCAAGCAATACTC
>Ga0206833_1303_pt1 | contig 10767 bp, 5 predicted proteins | sample Alteio_BWOrgCont_32_FD_152891 | JGI IMG/M metagenome (GOLD analysis project Ga0206833, IMG submission 152891) | Enriched cells from forest soil in Barre Woods Harvard Forest LTER site, Petersham, Massachusetts, United States -... | ecosystem: Environmental > Terrestrial > Soil > Temperate forest > O... | reverse complement strand
AAATTTTGTATCGGCATGGCAATTATTGCAGGCATTGGTAAGGGTTATAAAGGCAGAATCAAATCGGTTGGTATTCTTTTGCTTTATTGATGCTTGCAGGCTGTCAAGCTGGGGAAATATCATAACCCGGAATAACTTCACTTCACTTCTTTCTCTTTCAATGGATTCCGCTTGTGTTATGATCTCCATAATTTCATCATGCTCAAATTGAGCCAGTGCCCAGTTCTCTTCCTTCCCTGCAAACCATAATTTATTATGGTGCACCTGTATTTCCAGCATCAGGTCTCCGAGGCCAGGCTTAATGCTTTGTATATCCTTTTCAAGGCTATCGTTTTTAGTATTCAGGTAATTGATTTCAGATTGGAGCGTTTTTATTTTTGTACGCTCGTCCGTACAGCCGAATAAAAATAAGACAGGTAGTAAAAAAAGGAGGAGTTTCATTCGCTATTTATTTTTCCCTTTTAGATTTTAAAATGATGAGGGGCTTATCAAGCCTCTCAGCAAATCTATTAAATATTTTTGCATTCATTACCCAATAGTATGATAAAAGGGCACAGGATACCCCGATGATAGAACCTGTGTACACATCTTTCAGAAAATGTTCGGAAAGGTACATTCGGGAATATGCAATTAGTAATGCGATTATAAAGTACACGGTTTTAAGCAGATTGTTTTTAGTATATAATGCAAGTAGGCAGAACATACAAAAACTTGTTGTTGCGTGGCCTGAAGGGAAACTATAATCAGCATACATTTCCACATTTGGCACATGGTATAGCGGTTGATGCAGATCACTAAAAATAATAGATGGTCGGGAGGAATGGAAGAGCATTTTTAAAATATCATTCAGAAGGCCGGACATTACGAAACCTATAACTGAAATTATAACATACCTAAAACGGATAAAAGCCAAAATCAGGGCAACAGGTAGTATCATTATTCCCAATCCCAGATTAGTCCAATTGCTGAAAAATAGGTCGGCAATAGTGTTATGATAACTATTAATGAACAGGTGAATATCAGTTTTATTCCACAAAAGAAGAATTGCTCCGCCTGCAAGCAGAAAGATAAAGTAGGGGATAAAAAATGCGCTATTCTTTTTTAAAAAAGAGAACATTAGGCAGAACCTATGGAATGGTGCAAGTCGTTAATTTGCTGGTTCCAGAGCCGGGTAGATTCTTCCAGTTCTCTCGGGTTATCAGCAAAATCACTTACAATTAATGCAACTTCACTGGTAAGATCATCAATTACAATCTTAAACTCGAAATACCTTTTATCAGCTTCATCCAGCCAATGAAAGCGTACCCATTCTTTTTCCTTAATTCCAACTTGTTTGGCCAATCTTTTTTCACCGTCTTCCCAGTTGAAAATAAAATTACCTTCAATAATATATACCCTATCGGCAAACCATTTTTCAAGCCCACCAGGAGTAGAGATGAATTCAAAAAGCACATCCGGAGAGGAGTTCAGTTCATACTCAATGGAATATAGACCTTTTGGTTTCGGCTCATCAATTTTCGGAACAGGTTTTGTTGGAATAAATATTTTTTTAAGAGGAGCTTTTATTATAGGCTTCGCAACTTGTTTTATAGCAGCCTTCTTTACCTGCTTCGCAACTTGCTTAACCACAATTTTTTTTGCCGGCATAGGGGCTGGTTTTTGTTTTTTAGCCACTACCTTTTTCTGGGCTTTTTTAGGAGCTTTTGAAACCGGCTTTGCCTTAACTTTCACTTGCTTTTTAGGAGCTGGCGTATGGGGAACTTTCTTTTTTTTCTTCATTTTCCTAAGACAATCAAGCGGCAATAATAAATAAAAAACAAAACAAAATGCAATTTTTTTTCATTTTATTATAAAAACTTACAAAAAGGGCTTCAAAACCCTTAAAAAATGTTAAAAAGAGCCTGGTTTCATGCTCTTTTTAACAGTCAAAACATTGAAATGGATGCCTAAATAATAGAATTGAACGATAAATAAATTAATCAGGACAAAAGATGGGTAAATGTTTAAATCATTACCTTTGCAAACTTTTAATTAAAAAGTAAGTACTCGGCGAGGTAGCTCAGATGGTAAGAGCGTCGGATTCATAACCCGGAGGTCGAGGGTTCGATCCCCTCTCTCGCTACCAATTATAGGTTATAAATATTTGACAAACAAATATTTATAACCTATTTTGTTTTATAAAGTAACAATAGGGTAACAGAAGTTAGATATTCTGTCATCTTCAATCATTAGAATTAGATGCGATTTCATTGCAAGTGTGGTAACAAAAGCCACTCTTGCCACCCTGAGAGCTAAATGTGGTGAAATTTATGGAGCAAGCCCTGAAAGGTAGCTTGAGTAATAAATAAACCTCTTTTAGCCTAATAACTGGACTACGTGAAGCCTATGGATTCATCTTCCGTATTATTTGGCATAGCGTTACTTATCGGTAAACACGCTTAACCGTAATGGGAATGAAGGTAGCGATGGTATCCCAAAGGGATTTTTACGATAAGAGGGCGTTATGTCGAATAACAGATTGTTTTTGAGTTCTCACTTTGATACTTGAATGAACTTGTTAAAGACAAGTGGATTCTTAAATCAAAGACAAAACAGCTAGAAGCCTTTACCTCAGTAAGGGCTTACCGCTAATAATACAGAGAAAAAGTCCAAATAAAGAGAATAGAGAGAGAAGAAACAGTTTCACGAAGATGCCAACAATGATTCGACAGGGAGAGAACTTCGCATATATCGCGGTCCCGCGAAGCGTGTATTTAGATACAAAGATATTGAGCAGAGAGAAAGGAATAGCAGTGGATTATGCAGAGAGATTCGATAATGGGCTTTACTTAGTATAAGGCTACTTATCTAAAACAACTTTTCCTTCTCCCGTTGAGGAACCGTCCATCAGTAATACCCTATAGAAATAAACTCCATCAGGTTGAGTTCTTAAATCAATTTGATAATTTGATTGCTTGATATTTTGCGAATATATTTTCTCCCCTAGCACATTATATATCTCTATAGTAGCTTGCGATCCTGAAACAAGTTCAGGATGACTGAACGTAAGAGTGAAAACACCATTATTTGGATTCGGATAAACTTCTATTTGTTCATTACCCAAAGTCACCCCTTCTATTCCAGTAGTATTTTTTACAACTATTTGTGTTGTATAAGTACAACCATTTGCATCGGTAATTATACAAGTATCAATACTTGCCCCTAAGCCCGTAATACTATCAGCTGTTTGCCCTCCAGGTTTCCATAAATAAGTGTAGGGTTTAGAGCCACCGGTTACATATACCCCGGCAGAGCCGCTATTACTTCCCGTATCATTAAAAAAGTAGTTTGTAATATGCATAGCCGGATATACAAAAACAGTAACACTATCTTTTGTAACACTATCGGCACAATTGCATCCGTGTATCGAATCATTTACTACCGTTAAAGTATAAGTAGTTGTAACGGTAGGTGAAGCCATTGGCTGCGCTATACTTGGGTTTGATAAACCCGTTGTAGGTAACCATGAAAAGCTAACCCCTGCGGTAGTAGTATCTTTACCTATAACAACCCCATCTCCATTACAAATACTATCTTCTTTACCTGCATTGGCTATAGTAAGTTCACGCACATAAACATCATCTACATAATAATAGGTTTGTGTTTCTGAATTTTCACCATACTTAATACCACCGGGGCCAGCTGTATCAAAATCCTTTCTTGTAAGTTTGTGAAAAGTTCCAATAGTCATAAATTTCTCACCACCATTTGCCTGAAATTCTCCTGAAATAGGAGTCCAGTTTATTTTGTCCTTGATAGTGTCTGTTAATGGATTTATTATTTGTGGCGTGTATGAAAGGGTACTATATGTACCTGTACATATACTATCGTTTGATAAATAAGCCCCTATAGCACTAAAAGCCCACCATTCACTATCTGCTAGACTAACATAAAACGTAACACAGTATTTAACATTGGATTTTAAGGTATCGATTAATGTCCCAGTAATATAGCCTGCAACATTGTCCGTATCTGCAAGTATTCCAGCATAAGATTGCCCCGTTCTTGCATATTGATAACCTAAAAAATTCTGAGGAACCCCCTCATTAGATGAAGCACCATTGCAAGGAAAACTATACCAATTTACAAATCCTTCGGGGCTTATCCAATTATTAACTCCTGTGCCCACAGAACACCCAAGAATCCCACCGCAATTAGTATGCTGTTCAAAGCTATAATTTAGGACACAATTAACTTGACTAAATGTATTTGATACAATTAAGATTAAAGCGATTATAAATATTTTGCTTTTTACCTTCAAAATTATTTCATAATAACGATTTTTCCAATCTTAATGATCGTATCGCCTGCATAGACTTTATAAATATACAAACCAGAGTTAAGGTTACTAGCACTGATTTCCTTGATACCCATAGGCGAAGTTAATAAATATTCTGAAATTTTTACTCCTATTTGGCTATATAACTCCATTCTTCCTGAAGTTTGATTCCCCAAACTATAGGCAAGGGTAAAGTTTCCGTTATTAGGATTAGGATAAATATTGGCAGAAACATTGCTTATAGTATCGCTCTTTTGAGCAGTTTCGTTATGTTTTACAGGTCTATGCCCGCTATGGCTGCCGCAACTTTCATCATTATATAAAGTAACTTTTCCCGTATAATAATCTAATAATGTCCGTGCTTGATAAACACCAATGCCATCTGTATAAGGACACTTATTGGCTAATGTTTCTAAAGCAGATAATTCAGTTGAGGTTAAAGTTGTTGCGCCTGTGGAGCGAGCATTTAAAACAATTTTACCAACTGTTTGCAGATGCGCCTCAATATTGGATGCAGGTGTTAAAGTGGTAAAATATCCCGGATAAGCAGTACCTACTAATGTGCTATTGCTATTTATCATAGCAGAGTCTGCCCTCATAATATCACCCAATGAGGTGGTAGAAATGCTATCGTTAAAATTATTCAGAATAGTATCCTCTGACAATAAAGAAGGGTTGCTCCAAAGAATGCTTGTCAAGGCCGCTTTAGCGATAATGTTGGTTGTATCAACATATTCTTCATAGCTTATTTTCCTCCTTGCTATAGTATCCAATAAATCAAAATGAATAGGCGGTACACTGCTACAATCAGTTGACCCCGGAGAAGCTGAATTTGTCACAATATCTATTGTACAAGATAAGCCTAGATCAGGGTTATATCCTGAGGCACTTTGTACAAAGAATTGTGAGGCAGACGCATTTGTTGGAAAAGGTACATTTGAATTACAAGCAAAAGTACCATTCCATACATTATCTGATGCAGAGCCAGGAGTGCCTTGGAATCCAATTATTGAGCCATTTGGAAGGTCTATCCCTACAGCATTGGAGTTATTACCTGCATTCATGGTATTATACAAAACTTCGAACGGAGATAAATCTCCTGCACCGCTGCAATCAATAGCTGTATCAACATAATTGATAATGTTGCAAGTCATGTGGCAGCTTGGGCTGTTTTCCACATAAATACCTTTAAAATCCGTGCCTAGAAAATCAGAGGGGTTGGTGTAATTGGTCATGCTAACCGTGTTGTCAACCACCTGTGCGTTACTCCCTCCAATAATGGCTATTCCTTTTGCAACAGGGTTTACGCAGCCGGTATCTCCCGTAAGCAAAATGCTGTTTTTATAAATGGTATCAGCCCGTACACCATTCACATATATGCCATAGTGCAGGTAATTTATAGTGTTGTTATATACATTGTAAAATGCACTGCGAGAACCTATTTCACTAATGTAAATACCTGTTGCACTATCACAGGCACTTCTACCAGTAATAACATTACTGTCAATTTGGGTGGTACGGGTAAAGCGGTTCAGTACACATTGCACCCCTACGTTAGCTCCGTGTATGTAATTGGAATCAATTACTATGGAGCTTAAAAACTGCATATCGCCATTTGTCAATACGCCAATGGTTGGTGTAGTAAGGGAGTCAGAAAAATGATTATCTACTACACTCACTTTACTAAAATTGGCATCTGCAAAAACCCCGGTAGTGCAATTTTTGAAAATATTGGGGTTGTTCAAGACCGTATGTCCGCCCACAATTAATGTATCGCCAATCGTCCCACCCATAGCCGTAATAGCTGCTGAATCATTTGCTGCATTTATAATGTTCTCCAGTGTATCACCATAAATAAATGTGTTACTGTTATAACTATAAACACCATAATGCAAGTTGTCAAATACATTACTGCCTCCGGTGGTATCGTAGCCTATGCCGGAATAATCTCCGCCATCGCTAAAATGACTCACACTATCTACTTGCCAACCCATTAATGTACGTTGCCCAATATGTGGATAGTACATGCTAGCGAGAGATGTGGACCCAAAATAAGTTACCCAGGGGTAAGAAGTAAGCAGGCTTAAATTCCGGCAGGTATAAATACATCCTTCCGATTTACCCTTAAATTTATTAGGGCAAGGCTCCACTACTATGTCTTTATAGTTCTTATTGAAATTTACAGTCTCCAGTTTATACAATCCCTGTTTTAAAGAAGTATTCATGGAAACAATGGCAGTGTCGGCATCCTCTATCAAGGCCGCTTTTGAAATATCCACTTCACTACCCGGATTCACAAAAATGCCCCTCCACATGGTATCGCAAGCGGAATAAAGATGTGGAACAGTATTACAATAATAACCTATACCGTTTGATGTAATACTTAGTAAGCTGTTGTTGGTTACACTGACCATAGCATTGGGAGCAAAAGCTATTGAACAATTATCAAAAGTTACATTCGTATCAACGGTGTATTTTCCAATAATTAAAATCCTTTGGCACTGATAATAAGCAATAGGATGCGACCTTGCCGAGTCGTTATTAAATGTAATATCAAAGGTATCGTTAACCCAGCATGTGGGTGTACAGCAATGAGAATTAACCATAGGTGTAATACTTGTAGCTGTTGAGTCTACAATACTACATGTGCTAATACCTTTAGTGTAAAATAAAACAGGTTCATTAGCATAGCCGCAACTCATAGTTAAATACACCTGTATACAAATAGTGTTGGAATCATTCAAAGGCGTAGGGCCAAGAAGCCCTCTCAGTCCATGTATTTTTAAATCATTATTGAGATTCCAGCCCAGTTCTGTATTTCCGCCGCCGGTTGGAGCAAAGGTTATATCGGGTGTATGTATGTTGGTATCCCTTCCTCCATCGCAAGGATGCCTGAATCTTACACTATCGAAAGTCACGCCAACAGGAGGAACGACCCCAAAATTCCGGGTCGGAAATGGTACCTAAATCTGCACTGGTGATAGTAAGGCTATCTACCAATAAACCGCCACAAAGAGAAACTGTATCACTTCTATGTGCACTGTTGGTCAGCTCTAAATCATTGGCATAAATGTGATAATCAAAAAACACGGAATCATTCTCACAAGCAAGCGCATTCGGGTCACTCAATGTATCATTACAAGTATTTCCATACTTCACACGAACAGTTCCATTTCCACTGTCTCTGGGTGCCGGGCAACTATGGGAATTGGAATCAATATAAGCTGAAAAGAGCAAGGTATCACAAGTGCCTACAGCTATGCTTTTTAAATTGAAGAATACTCCATTATTAGCGTCAAATAAATTGGAGTAATATACTTGATGCGTATGCAGATTAGTAAGAGTGGCTGTAAGCATATTGAGTGTATCGGGTGCCGGATTTTCAAAAGCAACCCAGCCATTAGAAGCTGCAAAACCTGAATCACACAACGTAAACTTGAAGGATATTAGATTACTGTAATCTGTAACCAACGGAGGTATTCCAATATTTACAATTGGATTTGCATGTGTCACTTTTACCGAATCTAACCTGGGCAAAATATGAATTTGGAAATTGGTATCCGGTTGTTGGGTATACATTCTAAATCCTGCTGTTCGATAAAAAGTAGCCGGAGAAGCTACATTGCAAAGAGGCGAGGTGTATATCTTCACATAATAGCCTTGCACCTCACTTTGATTAGGTGCTTTTTGATCCACTAAAGGCCAGCAGGAGTTATTTAAACCATTATAGGTTAGAATAGTTTGATGCTGTGCATTTACAACTAAGGACGCAGGTGTCATTGGCAGATATTGCCTGTCAGCTATTCCATTTCTAAAATAGTTGCTATCTCGACTAGTAGTATAATTATCAAAGTAGGTATAAAATGAAGTACTGTCATAGACATATCCTGCTGGTAAAGTAATGGTCTCGGTATTATCTAATTCAAAAAGTGGCCGAAATTCATTTGGGAAATCTTGAGGAAGTAAATAAGTCCCACCTTGTTGGAAACTTGCATCCACCTGAAATGCTGCACAAGAAGAAGGAGAAGTTGCAGCAATATTAACAGCAGAAGAATTTGGCTGCAAAATACTAAAACGAGTACCCCAATTGTCACTCGAATGTAATGAGTCTGCCGAGTATGTACCGGGCTTTTGAACTGCCATATATTCATTGCGAAGATTTATCACGTGCTCACCTAGAGGTGAAATAATACCTGTATTGGCAGCAGAGAGGTCAGGGTTCCATATTCGTAAATGGATATGAGCCGAAACAGAAATAGTTTCGCTTAGTGTGTCCGTTTTGAATGCGGTATAATAAGAAGAGAAACTATGGTATATAGCAGTATCGATCGGAAAATTCATTTCAACTGTGCTGCCATTCGATTCGTCGGTATAAAATGGTGTATTTGCAGGGAGGATTAAAGTATCACCATTAAGGGCCGGAACACCGATACATCCATGCATAATAAAATAGCTTGGTATGTTTGGATCAAGTTCAAATAAAAAGCCTTTGTAAGGAGAACCCGGATAAACGGGGTGACGAATCTGTAGGTACTCATGTATAAAGTCATTTGGAACAAGGCCACTATACCCACCATATATGGTTGTCTCCACCTGGTCTCCGGGATAGCCTGCATCCGTATTAATAATGGTATCTGCTTTATCTATCAGCGTATCTCTTATAGAGGCTATCGTATCCGGCGAATTACTGCATGATGTGGTATAATAGTGTGGCAATTTTTGATTGACATACCCCAAGTCTGTACGGAAAATAGTTAATGCAGAATCCTTAGTATATGGAATATTTACAGATGAACCGCAAGGGTGATTATAGGTAGTAGTAGTCCCACAAGTGAGTATATCAGAACAATTTGTACAAGCTGAATCACAGGTATATTGTAGTGTAAATGAAACAGTATCAATGAATGCCACATGCTCCGCTGTATCACAATCAAAAATCAGGGGTATATTAATGCAGGATAATAGGAATGCCCGTGCATAATCGCCACCGCAATTATCTGAATCTACTCTGCCAAAATTTATAACAAGGGTTGTATCTGCCGAATAAAATTCTTGCAACAGTGGATGAGACAAAGTATCTATTTTATGCGAACATGGACCAGTGGCAGTATAAATAGGAAGATAGTCATACAGGTTTGAGTGTTGTGCGTTAGCATCTGCCGTTACAAGACCTATTGCGGGGTCTGCAACATCTAATTTATACCCATGTGGAAGTGTAACAGTGATGGAATAATAAGGATGCGGGCAATCAAAGCCAAAACCAAGTGGGTTCCAATCCTGTATATAGCTTGGACAAATTGTTAACGGAAATTCAGAATCAAAAATAATATCAGGCGGAGTAGTAATAGTTGAAGCATCTGATTCTGCATAGTATGAATAGTAAGTATCATGGTTCAGATTGGTATCTATTCTTGAGTCAAAATTGGGGCTGGCTTCACTTTCAAGACTAAAACATTCGTTATTGTATTTAGCTCCTATGGATGCTAAAATAACAGAAGTAGTACCGCATTGAGTAAATGGAAAACAACTTATAGTATCATAAACATATCTTGCTTTTACATAGAACGTATCGTGTTCGGCAATAGCATCAGCATACCCATTACCATCCCATTCCTGAATTTCAAATTACTCCGGGACATGCAACATTTAAATTCACGATTTTAGTAAATACCCCACCCTGTAATGCCCTGCATACCTCTAATCAGGTTACTAAGATTTGGGCTAAGAATAGTTCGGATACTGCTTCTATGAGTGATATTCTGACTATTCTTAACCCCGAATTAGTTACTACGGATGTGTCATTACCTAATCCAATATCCTTAGGAGTAGGCAATGTCGATGAATTTGTTTTTGCCTTAACAGACTATACAAACAGTACTGAGATTTCCAAAATTTATTTCAATTGTTTACCTGACCCAAATATTTCTTTTTACCCTATTGGTAGCCCTGTTTATTACTTAACCTATAATAGCAGCCGGGGTCTGAACGGTTATTATAATAAATACACGTATAACCTTCTGCCTCATTCCTATTCTCATAACCTCTTGCCTTCCGATACAATTTATCCTATCACAATTAACAGTTTAATTGGGCATGACTTGGAAAAAGGAGATACTATTTTTGTGCATATCCCATATTTCGTTAAATCATGTAATGATACCAGTGGGCGTTTCCAATTTTATACAGTTTGTCCATTGGATTCGGCAGTATGCAGTAGCACTATAGATATAACCCATGTGGGTATAAATTTAGGTGATCCACAATTGGCAGCTACGGTAGATACTTTTGACAACGCTTCATTCTGCTATAAAATACGGAAAGACTCATCCGAGCTCAAGTATAGATATATTAATACCCCATCTGTAGTTTTCGCTAATCCTCCCGGTAATGGAAGAGCTGATAGCCTTAGGGTTTATTTATCCTCCTACACTTCAGCAGGCCATATTGAA
>Ga0206833_1301_pt1 | contig 10805 bp, 6 predicted proteins | sample Alteio_BWOrgCont_32_FD_152891 | JGI IMG/M metagenome (GOLD analysis project Ga0206833, IMG submission 152891) | Enriched cells from forest soil in Barre Woods Harvard Forest LTER site, Petersham, Massachusetts, United States -... | ecosystem: Environmental > Terrestrial > Soil > Temperate forest > O... | reverse complement strand
ACATCATCGTCGGACACAGCCACTTCATCAAAACCGTCGAGGATATTTATGAAGCCATCGTTAACACCGTCCCGCAGATGAAATTCGGCATCGCCTTCAACGAGGCCTCTGGCGCTTGCCTGACTCGAGTGGATGGCAATGACGATGAGCTGAAGGCCATCGCCACCCGCAACGCCACGGCGATCGGCGCCGGGCATCTGTTTATCGTGGTGCTGCGCGGCGGCTATCCCATCAACATCAAGAACCGGATTCTCGAAACGCCCGAAGTCTGCACTATTTTCTGCGCGACCGCGAATCCGGTGGAGGTGATCGTGGCGCAAACGGAGCAGGGCCGGGGCGTGCTGGGCGTTATCGACGGCTCATCCCCGAAAGGCGTCGAAACGGAAACCGATGCCGAATGGCGCCACGGGTTGCTCCGCAAGATCGGATATAAGCGATGATCCGGCGAATCTGTTCCGCGCTGATTCCGCTTCTTGCCATCGCCGGGCCCGTCTGCCACAAGGGTCACATCGCGCGCGATTACAAAATGACGGAAATGTCCGCGCCTCCGCGCATCACAGGCATCGGCGACAGTCATCTCGAAATCACCACCAAGTCCGCAAAGGCCCAGGCTTACTTTGATCAGGGCTTCAACCTGCTGCATTGCTTCTGGGATTTTGAGGCCTACCGGGCGTTTAAAGAAGCGGCTCGGCTGGATCCCAACGCCCCGATGGCTTATTGGGGAATCGCGGAAGCGGTCGAAAATTACCCAGCCATGGAAGAAATCAAGAAAGCTGCGCTCGACAAGGCCAAGGCTTTGATGGACAAGGCATCGGATCACGAACAGTATTACCTGCGCGCGCAGCAAGCCAAGCAGGATGAAGACGACGGGCAAAAAGATTATCGCGCTGAGATGGAAGGGCTGATCGACAAGTATCCCGACGACATCGACGCCAAGCTATTCCTCGCCATTCATTCCGACTATGACTACGCAAAGGAAGACGGACGGCCACAAGACGATGCCATCTACGCGCGGATGCTGGTGCAGGATGTGCTGGCCGGGCATCCGAACAGCGCCGCCGCGCATCATTATCGAATCCACATTTTGGAAGCAAGCACGCATCCGCAGGACGCGCTGGCCGATGCCGATGCCCTCGCGAAGCTTGCGCCCGCGTCCGGCCACATGGTTCACATGCCGGGTCACATTTATTATCGGCTAGGCGATTACGATCGCGCGCGGCAAGCGTTTCTCGATTCCATGAAGGTGGATTCCGATTACATGCAGCGCGAAAAAGTGAGCTCGCTGGATTGCTGGAACTATCCGCACAATCTCAGCTATCTCATCGCGAGCGATGCCGAGTCGGGGCGGATGAAGGAAGCGCTGGATATGGCGGCGCGTCTCGACAAGCTGCCAGCCAATCCGTTTTTGGCGAAAGGGTCGGCGAGTCATGCGATGACTCTGGGAGCGGCCACCTCGCGTCTGAACATCCGATACGGAAACTGGCAGGCGGTGGTGGATCATCCCATCGATATCGGTTTCGACGCCGCGGATGCGGGCGAGGCGGCTGTGGCATATCGCGACGGAATTCTGGCGTACGCGAGAGGGATGCTGGCGTTGTCGCACAGGGATCCGGACGGCGCGGCTCGTCAGTCGGACGCCTTGGACGCCATCTCCTGGCGCCTGCATGCGGAGAAAGGGAAAGATGACAAAGAGCCCAACGGCGTCTTGAATCTGCTCGAAATGGTTTCACTCGACCTGCGCGGAAACCTGCGGAGCGCGCAAGAGCAACACGATGAAGCGATCGAATTGCTGAAGAAGGCGGTGGACAAAGAGAAAGACGTCGGCTACGGTGAGCCGCCGCAGTATGGCCGGCCGGAGCTCGAGAGCTTGGGATTCGTCTACCTGAGGGCAGGGAAGTGGGCGGACGCACGAAAAGCGTTCCAGGATGAAATGATTACCCGGCCTCTAAGCGGCCACGCGCTGTACGGACTCGCGCAATCCTACGAACTGGCGGGCGACAAGAAAGCGGCCGCTCGCGCCTACGCTGAATTCCTCGCGGCGTGGAAGAATGCCGATCCCGATCTGCCTATGATGGAACATGCCAAATCCCAGAGTCATTAACGGGCTGGACGAACTGCGCACGCTGACCGGCCAGGAGGTCGGCGCGAGCGATTGGTTGACGGTGACGCAGGAGATGATCGATCGCTTCGCCGATGTCACGGATGACCACCAATGGATACATGTTGACGTGGAGCGCGCCAAACGCGAATCGCAATTCGGGACAACCATCGCCCACGGATTCCTGACGGTTTCACTTTTGCCGAGTCTGTCGCAACAGGCCATGAACGTACGCGGCGATTTTAAGATGCGCGTCAACTATGGTTTCAACCGCTTGCGATTCGTGTCGCCGGTGCCAGCGGGCGCGCGGATTCGAGCGCGATTCACGGCCCAGAAGGTTACCGAGAACGAGGTCACGTGGCTGGTGACGGTGGATGTGGAAGGATCCGAGAAACCAGCGATCGTTGCCGAATGGCTGGGAAGATTTTACTGAACCACCGCTTCGCTCTTCTTCAAGCCACTTGCGATTCTTGTGTATTGTCCGGGATCAGGAAATGGACCAGGAAGTACGCCAGCAACGGCAGCAGCGCGAAGGTGAAACAGACCGGCTGGAAGCCGTAGCGCTGGATCACCACTCCCAGCGGCTTCGACACCACCGACTGCATCGCGCCATAAGCAAAAATCAATCCGCCGATTGCGAAGGCCGCGCGCCCGGCGCCGTAGATATCGATGGGCAGCGTGTAGTGGTTCGTGCTCCAGGCGCAGATCAGGAAATAGCTGAGCGACATTCCGGCCGTGGCTAACGCAGGCGTCGGCAGGAAAGGAATGGTCATCGTGCCTAAAAGGAGTATGGCGGCAACCAGGCAAGCGCGTTTGCGTGCGGCCACCGGCTGCATGCCTTTATTGATTAATCGCCATGAGAGGCTCCCGCCCGCCAACGCGCCAAAATATCCGCAGATGGGGATCACCGGAGTGTAGTGCGAGGCCTGCTGGCCGCTGAGACGATGCACGTTGACCAGATAAATCGGGGGCCAGTTAGTCCACAAGCTGTAGATGGTCATGCTCAGAAAATTGGCGCCTATCAAAGCCCATAGTCTTGAATCGGCCAACAGGCCGAAGGAATGCTTGCCTCCGGGCGGCGCGAGTTCGACAGTGGGTGGAATCGCGCGAGCGGTCAGAAGCCATACCGGAATCCAAATCAGACTGATGATGCCGGCGCCGTAGAACGCCCAGCGCCAGTCGTATTGGTCCACGAAGATAACCGCGAAGCGTGGCGCAAGCCCGGCGCCCAAACTCAAGCCGAGCTGGGACAGCGCTGTCCCGGTGGCCCGCTCTTTGGGAGGCAAATACATCCCAACAGCTTTTCCGACCGCGGAAACGCCGCAGGCTTCCGCCACTCCCAGCAGCGCCCTCCACAACAACAGTTCGGTGACATTGTGCGAAAATCCAGTGCCGAAGCTCGCAATGGCCCAGACGGCAACCGAGATTGAGATGCCGCGGTTGAGCCCCACTCGATCGATAAACCATCCGATGAACAGCGCGCTGAGTGCATAGGCAATGGAAAACACCGAAAGCGACATTCCATAGTCCGCGGAGAATGGAAAGCCTTTGATGGTGACCATGGTGGCCAGCACCTGCCGGTCCAAATAGTTCAGTACCGACGAAAAAACGAAAACGGTGATCGCTACCCAACGTAGCGAGACGGGCGAACGCATTAAGAACCCTCGTTTCTAGTTTGTGGTTCCGGTTGCAATTGTTCCAGCCGTGCTTCTAACAGATCCAGCACACTTCCTGCGTTGCTCGCGCTGTCCACCGGTATCCGCAACACTCCGGCGGGGGTAAACTGCGCACCCTCGGTTTCATTCACCAGGTTCATTAGCCGGTTTGGATCGATCCGCGCTTCCTTGTGGAACTTGACGTTCAACGCACCCTGACGGCGGTCGATGGCTTCAATCCCCAGCTTCTGCGCGGCACTCTTCAGCACCGAGAACTTCAAGAGATAGCGGACTGCTTCGGGCGCCGGACCATAGCGATCTTCGAGCTCCGCCAACAATTCTCCACCGGCATCGCCGGTCACCGCATCGGCAATGCGCTTATATGCCCGCAGGCGCTGGTGCTCATCGGCGATATATTCGGACGGTATCCGGATATCGAGCCCCAGATTCAACGTCGAATGCACTTCCAACGGCACTTCTTCGCCCTTCAACTCATGCACCGTCTCTTCCAGCAATCGAACGTACATGTCGAAGCCGACAGCGGCGATGTGTCCGTGCTGCTGGCCGCCGAGGATGTTGCCAGCGCCGCGCAGTTCTAAATCGAGCGCTGCAATCTTGAAGCCTGCGCCCAGATCGCTAAATTCCTTGAGCGCCGCCAGCCGTTTGCGCGCAATCTCGCTCAGCTCGGTGTCGGCGGGGACCAATAAGTAAGCATACGCCCTTCGGTTCGATCGGCCCACGCGCCCGCGCAATTGATAGAGTTCAGAAAGCCCGTGCCGTTCAGCGTTTTCAATGATCATGGTATTCGCGAGCGGGATATCGAGACCGTTCTCAGCAATCGTTGTGCAGACGAAAACATCATACTCGTGCCGCATGAAGCCAAGCAGCGATTTCTCCAGCTCCGTCTCGCCCATCTGACCGTGCCCCACACCGATGCGGACATTGGGCAACAATTCCTGGATGGACGCGGCGCGAGAGTAAATGCTGTCCACGCGGTTGTGAATGAAATAGACCTGTCCTCCGCGGCTCAGCTCCTGCTCGATGGCCGTTTTGATCAATTGCGGATCGAAGTGCGCCACCACGGTGTGGATGGCCAACCGGTCTTTGGGCGGCGTCTCAATCACCGACATGTCGCGCAGCCCGAGCAGCGACATGTGCAGGGTCCGCGGGATGGGAGTCGCGGTCATGGTGAGCACATCGACATTGTGTTTGAGCTGCTTGATGCGCTCTTTATGACGCACGCCGAAGCGCTGCTCTTCGTCCACCACCAACAGGCCCAGGTCTTTGAACTTTACGTCTTCGGAAAGGATACGATGCGTCCCAATGACGATGTCGACTTTGCCTTCGGCCAGCCCGGCCAGCACTTCCGCCGTCTGCTTCTTGTCGCGAAAACGGCTGAGCATTTCCACTTGCACCGGGAACGGAGCGAAGCGCCGCTTAAACGTTTCGAAATGTTGGAACGTGAGCACCGTGGTGGGAGTCAGGACTGCCACTTGCTTGCCATCGCCCAGCGCCTTGAACGCCGCGCGCATGGCGACTTCCGTCTTGCCATAGCCGACGTCGCCGCACAGCAGGCGATCCATCGGATGGGTATTTTCCATGTCCTTCTTGATGTGCTTGATGGCGCTGAGCTGGTCCTTGGTTTCTTTGAACTCGAAAGCGTCCTCAAACTCGCGCTGCCAGTTGCTGTCTGCCGAGAAACCGAAGCCTTCCGCCACGTGCCGTTGCGCGTATAGCTTCAGCAGCTCGTCCGCCATGTCGCGCATGCGGGCTTTTACTTTCGATTTGGTGCGCGACCATGTTGCCCCGCCCAACCGGTCCAGCGGAGGGGCCGCGCCTTCGCCCGCACCGCGATATCTCTGGATCAGATCCATGCGCGTGAGCGGAACGTAAAGTTTAGCGTCGGCCGCGTATTCCAGCAACATGAAATCGCCCTTCGTATCGCCCTGGGTGATCTCGCGTGTGCCTAGAAATTTACCGATGCCGTGCGTAACGTGTACCACGAAATCACCGGGCTTGAGATCCGCCAGATCGGCCGCGAACGCCGCAAGCTGCGACTTGCTGGCGGGAGGTTGGGCCACCAGATCGGAGGTATCGAAAAGGTCTTCGGAGCCAAATACAGCGATGCGCGCTTCCGGGAAAACCACGCCGCGGCGAACATGTCCCCGCACCAGCAAGGTGCTGGCTGTCGGGCCTGCGATGTAAGAACGTTCGGCTAGATACGGGCGCGTTGTGTCCGCCGGATCGAGACCGAGCTGGAAGGGAACTGAGTATTCCTGAAAAATATCCGCCAGCCGCTCCAGTTCGCCGATGGACTTCGCGAAGAACACCACGCGGTAACCTTGCTCCACCAGGTTGCGCGCTTCGGCAACGGCGGCTTGGACGTTGCCGTGGAAGGCTAGTGACGGGCGGGAGGACGTCTGGTAGCTGGCTGTTTCGTTGCTGGCCGCCGGTGGCTGGTGGCTGGTGAGAAGTTCTAGTTCGCGGAGGGCAAGTTCGGCTTTACCGGATAGGGATTGCTGCAGGTCGGGCCAGGTGTAGAAATTTTGTTCGGGTGGACAGGGAAAGGGGCGATCGGGGTCGTCCAGGCGTTTCCACAGGCGCGTTGCCGCTGCGTTGATTTGTTCCGGTTCGTCCAACACCACCAGCGGATTTTCGCCAAGCTGCAATAGCGAGTGAGTGCGTGGGCGCACCAGAGGTACAAGAAATTCCCAGCCTGGAAATGGATCGCCGGGGCTCGGAACTTCGGTCTCATCCGCGATTTGGCGGAACAACTCGCGCGACCTTGGATATTCCACCAGCGGCAGCAGCGTCGTATCGGCGATCTTCATCACCGAGCGTTGCGTTTCCACGTCGAATCTGCGGATGGATTCGATGAGGTCGCCGAATAGCTCAATGCGGATGGGTTGCGACGCTTCCGCCGGGAAGATATCGAGAATGCCGCCGCGCAGTGAGTATTCGCCGACCATTTCCACCGGCTCGCGCTTTTCGTAGCCGATGCTCTCCAAGTGCGCGAGCAAATCCTCGAGCGGGATTTCCTCGCCGGTCCTGAGAACCAGCGCCAGTTGGCGATAGAATTCCGCCGCTTCGGTTCTGAGCAGCGCCGAAGCCACTGGCGTGATGGTGATACTGGTCTTGCGCGACGCCAGGCGCCACAGTCCCACGGCGCGCTGTTCGCTGATTTCGTTGTGCGGCGAGAGGCGCTGCGATGGAAGCACGTCCAGCGCTGGAATGATTTGCGGGCGGGGAAGGTCGCCCGTCACCAGCAAGTTGAAAAATGTTTCCACCAGCTCGCCCAGCGTATCGGCTTCCTTATTCCCGTCCACCACCACGACGATGTTTCGCTCCGTCGCCTGCCACAGCAGGACAAGGTAGAGAGCCTTGGCGGTGGTAGTGAGTCCAGAGAGCGATTGACGCGCCTGCGGATCGCGCAACAGCCGGCTGACCGCCTCATGGAACGCAGCGTCGCGGCTGAGCGATTGGAACAGATCTCGGATAGCGGGATGGGTCACTGTGGATTAGTGTGGATTACCGTGGCGCAGTTTTCGCCTGCGGGCCGCCGCGAGCCAACACCTCTTCCAAAATTCCGGTCGTCGAATATCCCGGCTCGAGCGGCAGCGCCAGCACCTCGCCGCCGGCGGCTTCCACCTCTTCGCGTCCGGCGATGAAATGCGCCCAGTCGGCGCCTTTAATCAGGATGTCGGGCAGCACCAGTGCGATCAGCTCGCGCGGCGTGTCTTCGTCGAAGAACGTAACCGCATCCACGGCCGCGAGCGAGGCTGCCAGTTCAGCACGCTCGTTTTCAGAAATCAGCGGCCGCGTGGGACCCTTCAGGCGCTGCACGCTTGAATCCGTGTTCAAGGCCAATATAAGGATGTCGCCCAGCGAGCGAGCGCTTTCGAGCAACCGTATGTGGCCGGGGTGCAGGATGTCATAGCATCCGTTGGTGAAAACCACCTTGCGGCCGTCGCGCCGCCATTCCTCGCGTACCTTGATCAACTGCTCCCGGCTGTAAATTTCGCCCACGGCTCATTCTACCGTGTGAGTCCGCCAAGGTTTAAGCGTTCGGCAGGAATTTGTCACGGCAGTGTGCGTTTCGGCGTAGTCGATTCAATGGATTACGAATTTCCTCAAGTGGCGCTCCACGTGCCGATAAGGAATGCATGAGTACCAGTCCCATCAACAATTTTTCGACGACCAACTACGTCCAAAATATCCTCAATACCACCCTCGAGAACGCTGGCGTGTCCACCCAGAACAACTCGGGTGTGAGCGGTATCGCAGCGCCGTCCATTTCCGATAACGGCCAGATCTCGCCGTTCGCACAAGTACTGAGCACGCTGCAGCAACTCCAGCAAAACGATCCCAGCCAGTACCAGCAAATCACGCAGCAAATCGCCACGAACCTCGAAACCGCCGCTCAAACCGCGACATCGCAAGGCAACACATCGGCCGCCAGCCAGCTCACCACGCTTTCGAACGATTTCACCACTGCTTCACAAAGCGGCCAACTCCCGAATATCCAAGATCTGGCGAAGGCAATCGGCGGCGGACACCACCACCATCATCACGCGCACGCGTCAGGGGATTCCGATGGCAGTACCAGTTCCAGCAGCAGCTCCAGTTCCAGCACTAGTAGCAGCTTGAGTTCGACCACTTCCTCATCGCAGTCACTCAGTCAACTGTTGCAGGCCTTCCAGGCGAGCGGGACGCAGAATCAGAACAGTAGCCTGAATCCGTTGAATATCATTCTGAACACGCTGAACAATGCAGGGATCATCGGAACGAACGGTTGATTTCGCGCCGTCTGGGTGAATCCGCCCTGGGCAGAACCGCCCTCGTTGCCCCTTCACCGAGCGGCGTGAATGGCAAAGAAATCACCCGTATCATCTCAGCACGGGCGGCCGAAAAGCACGACATACGACGAGATCAGAAACAGGAAATGGACTGAGAAGGAACGCCGATCACTGCACAGAAGAGCAACTAACCAACATGGTACGGCTGCGAGACGTTAGACCGAAAGTCGCGGTGAGCCTGCGCCTCGACCCGTGCGTTCTCGAATGGCTGAAATCCAAGGGCAAAGGTCATCTGACGCGGGCAACGATATCTTGATGAACCTGATGGAAGCGGAGGCGTCGCGGAAGAGCGCTTGACTTGCGGACTCAAGGCGCAGTATTTTTCCAAGCTTCCGATAACATATATTATGTAAACTTAGCAAAGGAACCGTCAACCCTCCCTACTATAGGCCGACGCCGAATTAGCACATCGGAACGGTTGGCAGTGCAGCCTTAGCGGGGTGACGCGTTTACTGATACGTCGGCTCCGCCATCTGGCCTTCTCGTCAGGGTGATTGACGAAACGATAAATGCCGTCCCGGTTTCGAACATCATGATTGCGAGTTCACTAAACCCTCCGATTGCGCCTGCCCCCTGAGGCGTCCGAGTCGGAATCCATTGTACGGCTCGTTTGCTTCGATTGCACAATTGCGTTCTGCGAAGGATGTGATGTCTACATCCAGCCGCACGCCGGAAATCAAGATGCCGCTTCCCGCCAGCCGAAAGGAAGCGCCGGCCGCGAGCCAAATAGAAAAATAAGCCGACCACTCGGCGCCGGCCTAACAGGCTATCTTCAATCTGCCCAGATGGTGATACGTCATGAGGCCGCACTTCTCGCATACGAGGATCGCGAATGGTAGATACCCTGCCTCGGGATGCGTCAATCCCTCGGTTAAAGTAGTCGCCACTATTTTACGCAAAGAGTTGTGGAAGGGCGCGCCGATTTCGTGTACATCTTGTCTGCCGAATCTATCAATCAGCGTTCGTTCTTGCCCGCCACACGTGGGACACGCTTTGCCTTGCATCGCAGCGTTGAGCGCATCCAAAACCTCTTGATGTTTGTCTTGTGTCATGGGAAAGAATTCTATCAGGTGGCGCACGTCGCGGGGCGTCGCGTTCCGCGCCGCAGCTCCCCGCGCCAGTGCGCCTCGATCATGCGGCCAGTTTGAACTCCTTTGTGAACTGCCTACGCGACAAACCCATGACTCAATTCTCCATTCAATGTTACGATCGCGGTGCTGCAGTCATAAGAGTAGGAATTAAAAAAAAGAAGGGCTCGAATCGCTGGGAGGTGCTATTCGAGCCCGAGGGAAGAAAATGGTCGTGCTAAAACTCGACTACTAAACCCGATTACCCAATCTGGTCCTTAACGGTGTCCGCCGCCTCCGTGGCCTCCGCCGCCGGAATGTCCGCCGCCACTGCTACCGCCGCTCGAACGGGGGGCGCTGCTTGTCCCGCTGCTGCGCGTGCTCCCGCCACTGCTGGTGGTCCGGGTGCTGTTCGCTCCGCTTTGCGATCGCTGTTGAACAATAGATGGGTTGATGCGAATCGCTTGGCCGTTGCCGACTGCATAGCCCGGGCTCGAATACCGTGAACCCGTTCCGCTGTACGACCCGCCCGGCCGCGTGTCGCCCGAGCGCTGCCAGCCGCCGCTGGCGTTGGTCGACGGCCGCGCCGGTCCGCCCAAGGACTGTGACGATGACCCGCTCGAGCCATGGATCGGTTCGCCAAAGCGATTCCATCCGTGACCAGTTCCACCACCCGACGCACCCGCGGAGCCACTGCCCGGCGTCGTGCGCGACAAACCCGAGTTCCCTCTTGAACCTATGCCAGTTGAACCCAGGCTGGTCGAATGGCTGGTCAGATCCGAACGCGACAACCCTTGCATGCCACGCTGCTGATCGTTAAACGAAACATGGCTCACTTGCGGCGTCTGCATATGGCTCGCAAAATTCTGCGCGCGACTCTGCGGATAATTTCCGCTCGGCGTGCGATTCGACATTTGCAAGCTGGATCGTCCGGGCGCCACGGGAACCGCGCCATGCACCAATCCCGCCGCTTGAATCTGCGAGCGATTCAATGCCTGCACTTGCGCACCAGCGCGCCCAAACTGATTGGCGTTCACGCCGCTTACGCCACCGTTCACCCGGGCATTGCGATACGTGCTCTCGATATTCGCGTTGCGGACAACATAACTTCCGCGCGCGAACGCCCCGC
>Ga0206833_1300_pt1 | contig 10831 bp, 12 predicted proteins | sample Alteio_BWOrgCont_32_FD_152891 | JGI IMG/M metagenome (GOLD analysis project Ga0206833, IMG submission 152891) | Enriched cells from forest soil in Barre Woods Harvard Forest LTER site, Petersham, Massachusetts, United States -... | ecosystem: Environmental > Terrestrial > Soil > Temperate forest >... | reverse complement strand
TCGTGTTGAAGCGTCTGCAACACCAGCACAAAAAGAATTACTTAAAAAACTTTCTCCGGAGCAGGTTCAGCAAAAAGAATTGGCCGGCGAAAAAATCATTTCAGTAATTACCAATGCCCCCGGCAATAATGCATCGATTGAAGGTTTAAAAGTAAGTACACAAAACGGATGGTTCGCCGCACGGCCATCAGGTACAGAAGATATTTACAAAATTTATGCGGAAAGTTTTCTTGGCGAAGATCATTTAAAGCTCATTCTGAAAGAAGCTCAATCTGTTGTAGATACTACGCTGAAAGTAAAATAATTTATACCTGCATTTAATAAAATATTTTCATTTATCCGTAACCGTTATATCAACCTTAATCTATTAAAAATAATTTTATGAAAAAAGAAACCAATACTTCCAAAAAAAACCCGTTTGAAAAATTTGCATCAGTAGTTTCTATTGCCACAGGCAGTACATTGGCTTTTATTATTTCTTTTGTCTGCGTTTTAGTGTGGCTGATTACAGGCCCTGTTTTTCATTATTCAGAAAACTGGCAAATGGTTATAAATACCGGCACAAGTATAATTACATTCTTAATGGTATTCCTTATTCAGAAAGCGCAGAATAAAGATTCATTGGCCATTCAGTTAAAATTAAATGAACTGGTAGCGGCACACGAATTTGCAAGCAATCGTTTAGTTAATGTAGAAAACATGACCGAAGATGAATTAAAGATCATTCAAAAATATTACAGCAGGTTAAGTGATTTTACAAAAAAAGAAGACAGCCTTCAACAATCGCATTCAATTGATGAATTAAGCAATCTGCACGATTTAAAACAGGAAATGGAAAAAGAACTGGAAGAGAAAAATATCAATAACCCGGAAACTACAAAATAAAAACACCGGCATAAGCCGGCATTTTCATTCTTTTCTTTTTAATAGAAATGCTGAATTATAATTAAAGCCTGGCCTTTACAACTACCCCATTATGATAATAATGATGGTGATGGTGCCAATGGCGATGATGCCAGTGATGATGGTGATAAACCTGTGGAACATAAGATTGTGAAAATGAAGATGTGCAAATTGCAACTATCATCAATGTAACGAGCAATAACTTTTTCATTAGACTGTTTTTAGTTTTAAGAAATTTAAAGCAGATGTCTGCCTCTTAGCATTTAATAAACAAGTAAAGTGCCAAAGGATTAAAATAGCCTGATAAATTCCCATTGTGCTGCGAATAGAATCAATCAAAAAATAACCAGCTATTAATTATCAATGCAAATTTGACAATGGGGAAAACAATGCCTGATCCGGGAAAGGTATTTCTCAGGTAACTTAATAAAATTGCTTCTATTTGTTAGCTACCGGATTACCATCCAAACCTATAAAATCTGTCCTGTATTGCCCGTTATCCCAAACACGTACTACAAATTCCCATTGTTCAGGAGTATTACTTCTTACTGTAGTTATATCATACAAGGAAGATCCGTATTTGGCTTCCAATTTAGCAACCATATCCTGCGGAACGTTGGTTTCGAATACGGGCAAAGCCGCATAGGCAGTAGCTGTCATTCCCATACTGCTCGAATCTTTAGCCATTGTTGTATTTGTCATCTGCGCCATTAAGCTGTAACTACCTGTTATCAGTAACAGCGATAAAAATATCTTTTTCATTTTACTTATTTTTAATTGTTTTAATTACTCTTTTATACAATCAGTATAGTCAAAACAATGCCAAATAAAAATCGCAATGCCATTTGACAGGTGCTTAACAATTGCTTATTCGTCATCCCGTAATTCTTCGGTACCTTCAAAAGCATTTGCTGATTCATCTGATCTGCTTTCATCAGTTTCATAATTATTTCTTTTCTCATCATTTTTCCGATTTACATCAGCTATTATTCTTTCTTCTTTAGTTGATGGATTCAGGCCGGCTGGTTTCCCCTGATATTTTTTTGATTTATTTTTCATGATGTTTTTATTATTTATTATGTATGTAAAATGTATGCCGTTAATTTAATAAAAAAAGGGCCAGTATAGAAATACAGCCCGCATTAAATCCAATATCCTATGAAAAACCTAATGCAGCAATGAACAATTGTTAAGCCAAAATTAATTAAACACAAAGCATTATCTTTTGTGGAAATACCTGTACATAAATTATAAAACTGAGGAATTTTTACGCCGCTGATTTAATTAACAACGGGCAATATTTTATTTTCAACGATCGCGAAAACGTTTTCATTTTTTTTAGATGTGATTGCATGCATGCCGGTAAACCTGCCAAATGCCGGCAATACTGCATATTGGCTGCCAAAATAAAAACAGGGAAAACGAAGCGCCTGTTTTGCTTTCCCGCTTATAACAATACAAGGATGGATATGTCCGGAAAATATATAGGATGTGCCCGAAGAAATATCTTTTGTAATATCATGCGCAAAAATAAAAGCACCGATAGAAAGTTGTTCTTCAACAACAGTTATTGCAGCTTGCTCATACCATTCTCTTTCTAAAATATCATGATTGCCTTTTACCAATGCAATTGGATATTGCAAAATGTCTTTTCTCCATCGTATAAAAAGATCATGTTCTTTATTATCAACACTGTGAAATAAATCGCCAACTATAACAACCTGTTTTGGTTTAAAGAATTGTAATAAAGAAATAAACCGTTGCATATCTTCTTTAAAAACCGCTTGCGGTATTGCAATACCCGATTTTCTGAAATGTCCGGTTTTACCTAAATGAAGATCAGAAAGGATCAATATTTTTTCTTCTTCCCAAAAAACACAACGTTGAGATGATAATAAAAAAGTATTTCCAAAAATTGTATGCGGAATGAAATGATGCATCAGTTTGCAAAGATAAAACTGCTATGCTATTTTTCCAGCTGTTGTTGCATGCGCAACACCCTGTCCTCCAGTTTTTCTGAAGACAGGCTTTCGCGCATACTATCTACTTTTATGGGAAAGCAGAATGGCGTTAGCTTTTCGGGGAATGTAATAATGATTTTTCCTTTTTGTATACGTTCCAGCATATTGCGTAGCCTGGCTTCTTCCATTTGTTGTTCCATCACTTCGTTGAATGCCTGGCGTAATAATAAATTGCCCGGATCATATTCCATAAATACAGAAAATAATAATGATGCCGATGATTGCAAATGTTTTGTTTTTACATGTTCGCCCGGATAACCCTGGAATATCAATCCGCCGATAACAGCTATATCCCTGAATTTTCGTTTAGCCATCTCCGTTGAGTTAATACTTTTCTGAATATCAGCGAATAAATTTTCATCAGTAAATAATTCATACACATTGCTGTCATCAAGTGGTATTGGCTTATCGCTTAACAATTCAAATCCATAATCATTCATGGCAAATGAAAAAGTAATTGGCATAATTTGACTGATGCGATATGCTAATATTGCCACCATTGCTTCATGTACCAATCTTCCTTCAAAAGGATAAACGAATAAATGAAATCCATCTTTGGTTTCGATATGTTCTATCAATAATTCATTCTCTTTGGGAATATGCGACAAGCTTTCCTGCAAATCAAATAATGGTTTTAATACTTTTAGTTCAATTATATTTTTGCCGGATAATGCAAGGTTAAATGTTTCGCGTAATTTTTTTCCAAGTGTTGCGGAAAGTGGCATGCGCCCGCCCTGCCAACTAGGTACAATGGATTTTTTTGAATTTGATTTTTTTACAATCGCCGTCATATCTTTTATCATTACAAATTCCAGGTTCCTGCCTGCCAATGTAAATACTTCGCCTGGTTGTAAACGTGAGATAAACCATTCTTCAATAACACCAATAAAGCCGCCGCTCATAAATTTTACTTTCAGCATCGCATCGCTTACAATGGTGCCGATGTGCATGCGGTGGCGCATGGCAATTCTGCGGTTGGTTATTTTATATTTGCCATCAATGATCTCTACTTTTTTATATTCATCATATTGCTGCAATGCATTGCCGCCGGAAACGATGAAATATAAGATCTCTTCCCATTCATCTTTTGTTATAGTATTATAGCAATGTGTATTTTTTATTTCTTCAAGAATTTCATCGGGCTTAAAACCGTCGGATATAGCGAGTGTACATAAATATTGTATCAATACATCAAAACATAAAAGCATTGGTTCCCTGCTTTCGATAAATGTTTCGGCAATGGCTGATTTTAACGCCGCTGCTTCAACCAACTCTAATGAATGTGTTGGCAGGAAATATATTTTACTAATGGCATCCGGCTGATGCCCGCTTCTGCCAGCCCTTTGTAAAAACCTTGCAACGCCTTTTGGCGAACCAACCTGTATAACGGTGTCGACTGGACGAAAATCTACACCAAGGTCTAAACTTGAAGTGGAAACAACTGCTTTAAGCTTTGCTGAATGCAAACTATCCTCAACCCATACACGAAGTTTCTGTTCAATGCTTCCATGATGCAATGCAATGGCGCCGGACAATTCAGGAGATGCAGTTAACAATGCCTGGTACCAGCGTTCGCTCATTCCTCTTGTGTTTATAAAAATGAGTGTAGTTTTATTTTGATTGATGATCGGGATTACTTTGTCTACCAGTTTAATTCCAAGATGACCTGCCCACGGATATTTTTCTATTTCATCGGGGATGATGGATTCTATTTCAATATTTTTTTTGAGAGTTGCTTTTACGATGACACCGGTTTTATTAGAAGGATATAGCAATACTTTTTTTGCCTGTTCCAAATTGCCGATGGTTGCTGATATTCCCCATAATAAAACAGGATTATTATTTTCAGGTAGTCTGCAATTAATAATTCTTGAAATTGCCAGTTCAACCTGTACGCCTCTTTTGCTTCCCAACAACTCATGCCATTCATCAACAGCTATTATTTTTAATGATTGAAAAACAGTTGGATAATTTTTTTGCGCTAATAATAAATGCAGGCTTTCAGGTGTTATAATCAACACTTCGGGCATTTTTCTTTTCTGCTTTTCACGTTCGCTTAAAGTAGTGTCGCCGTTGCGTACGCCGGTTTTCCATTGCATGTTTAATTCCGCGATTACTTCTTCCATTGCCCTGCCGATGTCTTTTGCTAATGCTTTTAATGGTGTTACCCATATTAATTGTAAACCGTTTTTATTTTTTGTCTGATAATTTTTTGGATTGGCATCGATAAAATTTATGATGGCTCCTAAGAAAACAGAAAACGTTTTTCCAAAACCTGTTGGTGCGTTTACCAAACCATTTTCACCATTATGTATGTGCTGCCATGTTTGTTGCTGAAATAAAAAAGGCTGCTGTTGCCTGGATGCCAGCCATGCTTCGATAATTTTATATCCTTGTGATGATGATAGCTTCAAAAGAAAAGTTGCTTATTGCTGTAAAGGTACAAGTGAGTGACACAACGATGTTGAACAAAGATAAAATGCTTGTAAAAAAATTATTACTAAATATTTAATAGCTGGCATTTATAAAATAAAAATGCCTGGCTCATTCACAAGCCCGGCATTTTTAAAGAAACCATGTGGCTAAAGCAAATTACTTTTTACGTAATTATCCATAGATGCATGGCCACCACCTTCAAAGGCAAATATTGCCAGCAAAATAAAAACAGATAAAAATAAATCGGCAGGCGTTGCATATAAAGTATGCCGGATATTAATAAAAATAATCGCGCCGAGTACAACCGGTATTTGCGCCCACACTGCAAGTCGTGTAAATAAACCGAGTGTAATTAATGTTCCGCCCAAAATATGTATCCAGGTAATGACCATTGTTAATTGCGAATCGATATTTAATGTGTTAAGGCTGCTGCTTTTTATTAATGCATATAATGGCTGTATATTATTTAAAAAACAAATGCCCCGCACTAAAAGCAGCACACCTAATATTACCCGGATAATTGTAAACCCGAACGGATGCGAGATATCCCACTTTTTTATTTTATAGGCAATATTCATAAAATAGTTTTTAATAGTTTAGAAAGCTGATTCTACTTATGTTGAACAATATCCGTACCAGGCTGCATACCAGGTGAGGCCGGATACTCATGCCGAGGAAAAGTTTCTACGAAATAACTATACATATTTTTTTTACTCCTTAAAAGCTTGTGGTATATGATTTGTTTTTTATTCTGAAAATATATTTTTATGCTAACAAGGAAAAACGAAAATGGGAATCTTGATTTTTTAAAAAGAAAAATACAGGAAACACGGCTTGCCAAATTTAATGCTGAGATCGGTTCGGTGCTTCAATTGCCCAATAGTATTATTACAACATTAAAAGCGGATGATGAAGGAAATATATGGTTCTTCGCTTCCTGCAATTATACATACGCAACCAATCTGGATAAATATTTTTACGCTTCGCTCGATTATTACAATAAAGAAACGCATTGCCGTTTGCACATTGATGGCAGGGCAACTGTTGTGGAAGATGAGGAAGATGTATTGCCGTTTCAGATCACGAAACACAGGAGTAGTTTTACGTATAATGTTATTCTTATTAAACTTAAAATACTGAAGGCAGAATATTATGAAGCCAGACAAATAACAACATCTTTTAAGGAAACAGTGAGGAATATTTTTGCAGAACTGTTTTATCCCAATGCACATAAACAATTTAATTTTTTTGAAACAATACAGAACGAGATAACTTAATTATCAATTACAAAAACAAAAAAGAAAATGAAAAAAATGCTTCATAGAAAATAATCAGAAAGCCAATAAAAAATATCAACTGTTTTAACCATTAAAATAATTCAAAATGAAAAAAATATTTTATTTGCTGTTAACGCCAACGTTAATAGCTATCGCATCCTGCCATGGAAATAATTCCGGCATGCCATCCTCAATGGATAGTACCAACAGTACAACTGTTGCAAAAGATTCAAACAGCCAAAAATTTGACACTACCAATTTACAGGCCGATGCCAACTTTGCGGTAAATGCTGCGGATGGCGGAATGCTGGAAGCTAAGCTTGGACAACTGGCAGAAACCAACGGATCTTCTGATGATGTAAAAAGCCTGGGAAAAACAATGTATGATGATCATACAAAAGCGAATAATGAATTAATTGCTTTGGCACAAAAAGATAGTATTACATTGCCAGCAAGCTTAAGTGATAAAAGCCAGAAGGCTTATGATGATCTGTCGAAAGAAACAGGTAAAGATTTTGATAAGGATTTTGCCAAACAAATGGTAAGCGATCATAAAAAAGTTATTGATGCTTTTCAAAAAGAAGCGGACAATGGAAATAATGCTGATTTAAAAGCATGGGCAAGCGGAAAACTTCCGGTATTGCAAGGGCATCTGCAAATGTCTGAAGATGTTTTAGCTAAACTAAAAGATTGAAGAATATTATTTAAGTATGATCATACTTAAATAATAGCCCGGCTTTTGCCGGGTTTTATTTTTTAAGATATGTTTTGAGATCATGCAAAAATGAATTGATGTGGTTAGCCTTTATCATTGGCATATTTGTTGAAAAAAATTATTTAGAATTTAATAATTAAAAAAAAGAGTTATGAAAAAGAATTTACTGACAATAGCATGCATGGCTATTGTTTTTACACTCGCTTCCTGCGAAGGTTCTTATATAGTTACTTCGCAACCCGTTGCTCCGTATTATGTACGGCCGATTGCACCTGGCCCTGGTTATATCTGGATAGACGGCGACTGGATGTTTGAAGGTGGCACTTATGTATGGCATGAAGGTCATTGGGGATTGCCAAGAGGCCGCAGAAACTGGCAGGCAGGCCATTGGGAAAACAGGAATAATGGATGGCATTGGCATCGCGGTGGATGGCATTAAATACTACTAATGATATCGCAGTTATTTGGCGGTAGTTTGTTTTATCTTAAAAAATAAAATTATTGAAGCCAGTATCAATGTTATACCGTTTGCAAGAGACACAGGAAGATTGTTGCTGGCCAGGCCAAAAATAAACCACATAAGTGTACCAAATGTAAACATGATATACATTGATAACGAAATAGAAGAAGTATCCTTAGTGCGGATAGTCTGAATAGCCTGCGGAAAAAATGAAGTTGTAGTAAAAAATGCGGCAACTAATCCCGCAACGGTAATCCAATTCATGTTGTTTTATTATCTAAGTTATATCTTTTAATATAAATGCAGATTATTACATGGTTAACACTAACTAAAAAGATATAGCTCCTTAATACATTTATTCTGAATAATAAAAAGCCACCGATTTTTTATACCAGTGGCTTCCCTTTAATAAGGGCAGATATTTTCTATGAAGTAAGCCCGGTCAGGCGATACTAACCGAAGGCTTCCATGTTGAATCTGTAGATTGCATGAATACCTCCTTTTTTTTGATGAGTTATAAAGATACAAAATTTATTAATGGCTATTCACATTGTGTTTTAACCAAATCTGATTTTACAAAACAGTTGTACTTATTTATGCCCATGATGACCACCGCCACCACCATGAAATCCACCACCATGCGATGCTCCTCCCATGTGAGGACTTGCCTGATGGGATTGCGCATGAAATTGTGACTGATGCGATTGCCCACTGGCATGAGAAATTTGTGTATGTGATTGATGATGTTGTATTGCCGGATGAGTATTACTTTGATGATTACTTACATTATTATGAGAAACCGCAGTATGAGAAGCGGCACTATGAGTATTTGCTGAAGCATTTACAGCGTGCCCCTGTGGATTAAAGCGGCTTCCACCAACTCTGTTCATTGCAGCAGTTGCCGGTCTTCCGTGATTTACAGATGCAAACTGGTTACGATCCCTGCTTGCTGTTTGTTGGTGTGTTTGTTGTTCGGAAGTTGCCTGTACATGTTGTTCATGCATCGCTGCTTCTTCGTCTGGCCGTGGCCGTGCTACTACACCGCCTGCCCCATTAAAGCTTGCTCTGTTTGTAGTGCGGTTTATTACTGTATTATTTACATATGTGTTATGAATAACAGTTCTGTTTACATTGGTAACAGCGGTGTTGTACCGAAAAGAGCCACCTTGCCACATTCCGCCGCCATAACCGTATCCGCCATAACCATATCCATAATTAATACCTCCGTAAAATCCAACGTGCGGCCCCCAATAACCTGCATGCCAGCCATAAAGCCCGTTATCAAAACCCCAGTAACAAGGTGTCCATAAAAATCCTGATTGCGGAGGTAAAACCCATACGCCCGGAACCCAATAATAACCATCGTCTCCGTAAGCCCAATAACCGGGTGTCCATAAATAACCATCAACAGGACATGGAGGTTGAGTATAAACCGGTAACGCCGGAGGAGCTATTCCTACTGATACTCCAATGCCAACATCTACCTGTGCATATATATTTGATGTGGTAATAAACAAAAGAAATGATGAGATAAAAACTACGCCAATCTTTTTCATAATAAATAATTTAATTAATAACTATGGATTTTAATTATTAACTATAGCCAATAAACATGCCTTACTATGTACGCCTGAAATATGAAGGATGAAATTTAAAAACGGGTAATTTCTGCCCCGGTATTTAAGAGAGCTTTGGTATTTTAACTAACTGAAATTTATATGTAGTACTTAGTTGAACAGGACAGTAACTTTTGCGAGTATTAATAAATATTAAGAGAAATAGATACCTTAGCTACTCCTCAAAGAGATTGTATGCCTCAGAAAAAAAATCTTTTATTCTTTATAGCCTTATTGTTTTTAGTAACTATCACACATGCACAAAATAATTTTGTATGCATAGATAATTGTGATGCAGCTACAGGATGGAGCGCTTCATCAAATGTATTATCAGTAGACAGAATTGATAATATGGAAGGAACCGGTTGCCTTCAATCTATGGGAAACAGCACAGATGAATTTCAAAAAGTGCTCACGCCCGTGAGTACCACTACAACAGGCACATTGCAGTTTTGGTATTATGTATCAGACATAACTCAATTTACCAACAATGACCAGGTTGAGTTAGGAAGCGGCGGCCAGCCGGATATTGGCGAGTACAGCTGGCAATTAAGCGGAAAGCTGGTGGATGGATGGAACTTTATCAGTTTAAATATAAGCAATGCTCTTATTACCGGAGGCACGCCAAATGTAAATGCTATTAACTGGTTCCGGATTTATCATTTTAATACCGGCAATAGTATTACAACGCGTATTGACGATATCATGCTAACCAGCGCCGGTGGTGCGTTAGCGCCATTAATGGCGGGCAAGGATAGTGTATCCGCATTAAGAACAGCTGCTTTTACGTATAATATTGTTGCATATAATAATCCTTCTGCCTACGCTGCAACTGGTTTGCCACCCGGATTAAACATTAATACTTCAACGGGGTTAATAAGCGGCTCACCAACTACAAGTGGTATTTATAATACAATAATCAGTGCAACTAATTCTGTAAGTACAAGTAACAAAACATTAGTGATACAAATTAGCGGCGCTAATCCTCCTGTTATAAATCTTGCAAGTGATACTTCAAACAGTTTGTATAATACTGCATATACATATCAGATCTCAGCTTCGAATAGCCCTGACAGTTATGCCGCTGCCGGACTTCCGTTAGGATTAAATATCAATACTTCTACCGGTGTAATAAGCGGCACTCCCATACAAACCGGAACTTTTATTGTTTCTCTATCTGCCACCAATGCAGATGGCACAAATACTAAAATAATTTATCTTGATGTAATGAGTGCGCTTTCAACTTCTGTTACCGGCAAAGTAATTTGTGGTTATCAGGGATGGTTCAATTATACCGGAGATGGCTCGCCCATCGGGCATTGGGTACATTGGACAGGGCAAACTCAACCCGCGCCTGGTTTTGGAAATATATCCTTTGATATCTATCCCGCAATTGATGAATA
>Ga0206833_1297_pt1 | contig 11013 bp, 8 predicted proteins | sample Alteio_BWOrgCont_32_FD_152891 | JGI IMG/M metagenome (GOLD analysis project Ga0206833, IMG submission 152891) | Enriched cells from forest soil in Barre Woods Harvard Forest LTER site, Petersham, Massachusetts, United States -... | ecosystem: Environmental > Terrestrial > Soil > Temperate forest > O... | reverse complement strand
CGGAGATCGACCGCTTCGTCAACGACGCGAAACGCGAGACGCCGTTGTATGATTTTACCGCGCCGGACGGCATCCGGCATACCGTCTGGCGCATCGAGCACGCCGGCGCACTGGTGGATGATTTTTGCCGCGTCCCATGCGCCTACGTTGCGGATGGCCATCACCGCACCGCCAGCGCGGTGCGTGTCGGCAGGGAGCGCCGCGCCGCAAATCCGCAACACACGGGCAATGAGGAATACAACTGGTTCCTCGCCGTGCTGTTCCCCGCCGGCCAATTGAGGATTCTCCCGTACAACCGTTGCGTACTGGACTTAAATGGCCGCACCCCAGAGCAATTTCTTGCGGAACTGAAAGGCGCCGGCTTTATCGTGCAGGAGGCGGGTGAGGCTGTGCCGCAGGGGCCGGGCGAAGTCCGGATGTACCTTGGCGGGAAATGGCGGCGTGTTGCGTGGACGGCGGATGCCGCGGCGGACCCGATCGCGCGCCTGGACGTGACGGTGCTGCAGGAGCGGGTGCTCGCGCCGCTGTTGGGCATCGACGATCCGCGTACGAGCAAGCGCATCGAGTTCATCGGGGGAATTCGCGGCACGGGAGAGCTCGAGCGCCGGGTTGACGATGGCCGCGCCGCCGTTGCTTTCTCGATGTACCCGACGACGGTGGAGCAGCTCATGGATATCGCCGATGCGGGCGCCATCATGCCGCCAAAGAGCACATGGTTCGAGCCGAAGCTCAGGTCCGGACTCTTTATCCACACGTTCTGAGCGCTGTATTTGACGAAGCCGCGTGCCGAAAAGATAATGGCCGCCTGTGCCGCGTTTCACCATTTCAGCGGAGGGCCGGTGGCCCGTGCAATTGGCTTGTGTGCTGATCGTCTGCTGGCTCGGCCTGTGTCCGCGTCTTGCGGCGCAGCAGCCCGCGGCCCAGCAGGCTGGAACGGCAGAGCGGTCGCGCGTCTATTACGGGCACGACCCGTCCATGATGGTTGGTTATGAGCCGAACGGCCCCGCCGTCGAGGCGATGACGGATCAATTGGTCATGGCCGCGACAGGCCAAAAGACCGTGGCAGGTGCATGGCGCAGCTTGATTTCTCCCTCCGACCACGTGGGCATCAAGATCGCCGCGGCTGGCGGCCGAAGTTTCTCGACCCACATCCCGATTGTAAGGGCGGTGCTGCGCGGCCTTGCCGAGGCCGGCATTCCGATGTCGCAGGTGGTGATCTGGGATAGGGCAAATCCTGATCAGGCCGGCTACTACGCTGAACCGGGCGGCCCGGCGATCCGGCACATCGAGCCCTTCACCGGCTATGACCCAAAGGCCGTGGTCTCCATGCCCGCCACGGGCCGGCTCATTTGGGGTGACGTCGCCTTCCAGCCGCGGGGCCCGGACCCGCTCGCTCCGCCGGCGCGCGAACTGTATTCGGTCGAGAGCCATTGGAGCCGGCTCATCTGCGGGCTCAACAAAATCATCAACATCCCCGTCATGTCATCGTCGGAGGATTGTGGCGTCGCCGGATGCGTTTACAATTTGACCGTGCCCAACATCGATAACTGGCGCAGGTTCGTAACTCAATGGCCCGACCCATATCTGGCGGAGCTCTACGCCGATCCGCATGCGGGACCGAAGGTTGTATTGAATATCATGGACGGTTTGATCGCGCAGTATGGCGGCGGGCCGGACTGGCAGCCGAGTTACTCATGGTGTCATGCCACTCTTTATGCGGGAAACGATCCCGTCGCGATTGACTCAACCGCGCTGCGCCTCCTCGAAACCTGGCGTCAGGACGCGAAACTTCCCCCGTTGACGGATAACGCAAAATACTTGCAGACCGCTGCGACCATGGGGCTCGGTAACTATCTCCCCAGCCAGATAGAAATGGTAAAGGTGGGGCAATGACCGGCCTCACCGACGCCGAATTGATGGAAATCTTGAAGGGCGTATCGCGGTCCTTTGTACTTACCATTCGCGCGCTGCCCGGGGACCTGCGCCGCCCCGTGGGCATCGCCTATCTCCTGGCCCGGGCAAGCGATACGATCGCCGATACCGCTTCGGCTCCCGTCGCGGTGCGGATCGAGTGTCTGCAAGCTTTCGCGGCGAATCCGGGCGGCGAACTCCCGGGCCTAAAAGACATCAAGCCCGATAACGATGAGGAGCAGCATTTAATCGAGAATCTTGGGCGTATCTCCCAGACGCTCGAATGGCTCGCGCCCGGCGACAGGGAGGAGATTGTTTCCCTTCTGGAAAAGATCACGCGCGGACAGGAACTGGACCTCGTGAGATTCCCCGGCGCCGGACAGACCAATGCGCTGGAAACCGCGGCTGAGCTGGATGAGTACACTTACCTTGTGGCTGGATGCGTCGGCGAATTCTGGACTCGCATTTGCTGCGCCAAATTACCGCGGTATGGAAATCACAAAGTTGACGGGTTACTGCGGCTCGGCCGCGCATTCGGGCAAGGTTTGCAGTTGGTCAATATCCTCCGCGACTTTCCCGAGGATCTGGAGAAAGGACGATGCTACCTTCCAATGGACGAGTTGCGCGCAGCCGGAGTCGGCTACCCGGGGGAGCTTGTCCGCGACTTGCGCCGGGCGCAGCCGGTCTTCGAAGCCTGGAGGCAAAAGGCGCTTAGTTACCTCGACGAGGGCCGGCAATACATCGAGGGCATTCGCCCATTGCGCATCCGCTTCGCCTGCCTGCTGCCATGGGCATTGGGTGTTCGGACATTGCAACTGATCGGCGATAAGTCGCCGCTCGAAAAGGGGGAGCGCATAAAAGTGGATCGCAGGGAAGTGCGGCGCATCATGCAACGCGCCCTTTGGGCGGCGCTATCCAACGGAGCGATCAGTCACTGGGCCAGGGCTATCAGTTAGGCGGTTCCAGTGGACTGCAGCCCCTGATGGCACGTCCGGATTGTGGAAAGTCAACCGGCGTTTGAATCAGACGGTCCTGCTGCCCGTAACGAAGTGGATAATGAACACCACAAGCGCGATCAGGAGCAGGATATGAATGAGGCCGCCGGCGATATGAAAAGCAAATCCTCCGCCCCACAGGAGCAGAAGAAGAATGGCGATTACGAGTAACATACACCTCTGAATCGAGTCTCCCAGGACCATTGGTCCTCCCAGTCGCACGCAATCGGACCCAAAAGCGTCCTGGAAATTGCCGGTGGTGAGGTTCTTCCGCGGGGTGATCTGCCTTAAGGGACAAAAAGGGGACAGAAGGGACCGAAAAGATGGACGGCTACGGAAAAAGCCAAACCGCTATAATCGGTCGACCAAGTCCCATCGCCGCCTCAAAAGTCGTTTCCGTTATACATCAGGCTGATGTAACTGATGCTCTCCACCACCGGCGTGGAACTTAGCGCCGTACTTACGCAATCCACGCCAAGATTGGTTGGGTTCCCGGTGTCCAGATTCATGGTCTTTGCCTGGCAGGTGACGCCGTTGATCTGGCAATCGAGCTGTCCGCCGGTCCAGGTCAATTGGATGAGATACGCGGTGTCGGGCTGGACCGACACTCCCGTGTCCTGCACGCTGCCGGTCGTCCCATCGCCGGAGGAGAGCTGCCAATCGACATCTCCCGCCGAAGTCGAAAAGCGGACCCCTATGTAACGCGTCGTCAGCGCCCCGGCTCCGTCAGTCTGCGCGAGATCGGCCGAGGAAAGCGCAACCCAGATGCGCTGCTGCCCGAGGTTTGAGCCGGTGCGAATCAGGACGGTGAACGTCGGATTGTATCGGGATTGCGTTTGAGCGAATGGCCCCACTTCGCCCGCGGTCTTCTTCGCCGCCGCGCCGGAGACCCATTTAACGTAGAAAGCATCCGATTGCGGCGAGGCCGAGGCCGTGCCCACTGGCGAGAGCGTGTCACCGCCGCTGGGGGTGAGGACCTTCGCCATCATGTTGATCGGCACCCAGCGCGCCCCGGCGTAAGTCGGCGGACCCGGCGGGCCTTGCGCGCCCGGAGGACCGGCGGGACCCTTGGGTCCGGCGGAACCAGGCGTCATTACGAAGTTCAAGCTTTGATTGGGCGAAGCGCCGCTCAAGGAAACCGCCGGAGCGGTGCCGGTCGAGACGGTGCCGATTGTGAGAGCATCAGCGAGGCCCGGTGTGCCAGTTGCGCCCGTGGGACCGGTTGGGCCGGTTGCGCCCGCCACACCATTGGGTCCTGTGGGGCCAATCACGCCGGTGGTGCCCGTGGGGCCTGTAGGTCCGCTCGGTCCGGTGAGACCAGTCGGTCCGGTCGAGCCCGTAACACCCGTGGCGCCCGTCGGGCCGCTTGGACCCGTGGAGCCGGTGTGGCCAGTAGGCCCGGTCGGTCCCGTAATGCCTGTGTCACCCGTCACGCCCGTAGCGCCAGTGGGCCCAGTTGCCCCCGCGTTCCCCGTGGCGCCAATCGAGCCTGTTACCAAAACCAAATTAAGCGTCTGACTTGGGGCGGAGCCGGTCAGTGTAGCGCCCGGAGCCGTGCCGGTGGTCACCGTCCCGATCGTCAGACTATTTGTCGCCCCGGTCGGGCCTGTTGGTCCAAGCGGCCCTGTCGGTCCCGTCGGGCCGATTCCGCCAATGCCACCGGTCGATCCCGTGGGCCCCGTCGGTCCGATCGGTCCCGTCGGACCTGGGAATCCCTGTCCTCCGGTGGCGCCCGTTGGACCGGTATCGCCTGTGATGCCAGTCGGTCCGGTATCGCCCGTTGCGCCCGTGGGTCCGGTGCCGCCCATGGCGAATAGAGACCAGTCAGGATTTACATCCGGCGTATCAGTGCCACTGACACTCGCGGAGCCCGAGAGATACACATAGGAAGCCCCATTATAATACACCACATCGCCGCGGTAATCAGTCCCCGTGTCGACGAATGCGCCGATGGGATTGAACCCCTGGGTAAACAGCTTCCAATGGAAGTGATCCTCCGTGGGCGGCGTGGCTCCTCCTTCCGGCGGGATAATGGTGCATTTCGCCAGGTAGAGCGAGCCGTTGTAGAGCACCACCTCGTTGCCATAGTAAGTGCAGTTGTCGTTCCACTCACCGTGGAAGTTGAATCCCGCGGCGAATAACTCCCACGTGTCATCCGTGTCCGGATTTCCAGACGGCGTCCCATTGGCAAACCAGACCGACCCGCGATAAGTCACCACGTCATACGCCGAGTAATCCGTCTCTTCCATCCACGGGCCCTGGAAAGTAAATCCCTGTCCATTCGAGCCGCTCTCACCCATATCTCCCTGCGTCCCCGTCGGTCCAGTCGGTCCGGGGCAGCCTTGCGGACCCGTTGGTCCCGTCGCACCCGTGAAACCCATCGGCCCTTGCGGCCCCTGCGGCCCGCACGGCCCAGTCGGTCCCGTTGCTCCCGGGCAACCCGTTGAGCCCGTCGGACCTGTTGGGCCCGTCGGACCAGTCGGCCCGGCGCTGCCGCTCGCGAACAAACTCCAACTCGGATTCATATCCGGCGTATCGGTGCCGCTCGCTGTCGGACAATTCGAAAGATACACATAGGAAGCCCCGTTGTAATACACCACGTCTCCGCGGTAATTGGTGGCCGTGCAGATAAATGAGCCGATCGGATTGAACCCCTGGGTAAATAAATCCCAGTCCCGGGGAGCCTGATCGGGCGGCGGCGAAGGAAGGTCCTCTCCCGGAGGGCATACCGTTTTCTTCGCCACATAGAGCGAGCCATTATAAAGAACCACCTCGTTGAAATAGTAAGTGCAATACGGGTTCCATTGTCCGTGGAAATTGAAGCCCGCGGCAAATAACTCCCACGTATTGTCCACATCCGGATCTCCCGATGGCGTGCCATTGGCAAACCATACCGACCCGCGATAAGTCACCACATCGTACGGCTCGTACACCGTGTCAAAGCACCACGGTCCCTGGAACGTGAATCCCTGCCCGTTCGAGCCGGTCTCGCCCGTATCGCCCGGCGGCCCCGACGGTCCTGTCGGCCCCGGCGGACCGCCGCCAGTCCCGAGCCACGAGCCGGTGCTCGAGATAATCGGGTCGCCATTGGAATCCAGGATGTTGCCGTTGCAATCCAGCTTCACCAGTTGCGATGCGCTGTAATCCCCCACCGTCTCCGCGCGAATCGCAAAGAGCGAAGAGGCAATCGGCACCCGCGGGGTCAAAGCCTCAAAGCTTTCGCCGTTATAGACCTCAATCTGGACCTCGACGGATGTAGTATTGGTCACACATGCCACCAGCGCCGGCGTGATCGGCGTTACGCACGAGCCGCTCAGGGCCGCGCCGGTCTGCGGATCCAACCCGATCGCCACATCGCGGTCGCCGCCCAGATGCACGAGAAACGAACCGCCGACCACATCCACTCCCGAGTACTCCGCATACCACACCCGGCAGTTATTGATATAAATGCCAAACTTCATCGGCAGCGGCGAACTGGTCGAGGTGGTCACCGGCGAGCCGAATTCGTCCACCAGGTATCCCTGGAAGCCGACGCTCGTCGGCACCGCGTAACATGCGCCGCCGACGGGCGGCTCCGCCCGGGCAGAGCCGCGCATTGCCAGCGCCATCACCAGGAGTGCCAGGAGGTAAAGCCTACGAGCCGACATGGATTTCCGAGGTAAGGGTGAAGTGGGTGCTGTGGCTCACAATTCCAGCCTGCGGCGCCGGCTGAGCCTCGTGCGATGGGCCGGGCCTCATCCCCAGCCATGCCAAAATCGCGAGCAAGGCGAACAAGCCGCTGGCCAGCAATAGTCTGGGTTGATTCGCACTCATGGTAAAAGCCGTCATTTCGTGCTTGAGGGCCAGAGCGACATCCATGTCCCTATGGGGTCAGCTTCCGGCAGTTCGGGGCGGCTAGGTATCAATTCCCATCCGTAATGTCACGCAGAATATCGGATTCAGCCCTATCGCGGGCGGATTTCGCGTTGCCAGCCACCGGCCCAAGCTCGCTATGCTCAGTGGCTTGTGAAAATCCTCCGCACCCCGGCCCGCACCGCACAATTTTGTCGCGGGGCGCCACGGCCCCTGGTCCTGGTGCCCACCATGGGCGCGCTGCACGATGGCCATCTCTCGCTTATCCGCAAGGCCCGGCGATTGGCCGGTCCGCGCGGCACGGTCGCCGTCAGCATCTTCGTCAATCCCACACAATTCGGCCCCAAGGAGGATTTCTCCCGTTACCCGCGCACCTTCGCCGCGGATCGCCATGAGTGCGAGGCGGCGGGTGTGGACCTGATCTTCCACCCTGGCGCCGCCGATATCTACCCGGAGGGATATTCGACTTACATCAATGAAGAGCGCCTTTCCCTCGGCTTGTGCGGGGAATCGCGACCCGGTCATTTTCGCGGAGTCTGCACCGTGGTGCTGAAGCTATTCAACATTCTCACTCCGGACATCGCCGTATTTGGCGCGAAAGATTACCAACAGTCCGCCATTATTCGCAAAATGGTCGGGGACTTGAACGTCCCGGTCAGAATCGTCGTTGCGCCGACCGTGCGCGAGGGCGATGGCCTCGCCCTAAGCTCCCGCAACCGTTACCTCAGTCTTCCCGAACGCGCCCAGGCACCGATCATCAGGCGCGCCCTGTTGGCGGCCCGCGACCCGTCGTTTCGCCGCCGCTCCGACCTTGCCCGGCTCGTGCGCCGCCAAATCTCGACGGCGCCGCTGGCGAAGATCGATTACATCCAGGTCCTCGACGCCGATACTCTCGAAGAGCCCGGCGACCGCACGCGCAAGCTGCTGATTGCCTGCGCCGTATGGTTTGGCCAAACACGCCTCATCGACAACATCGTGAGAGAGAATTCGAAAAGTTAGTATTGCCAATGGCAACCAACATACCGCCAATTCCCCGCATCCATCCCCGGCGCGCCCTCCGCGCCCCTCTATGCGCCAATTCGACTTTGCAGTCATAGGCAGCGGCCTCGCCGGGCTCAGCTTCGCGCGAACCGTGGCTTCGCATGGCACCGTCGCCGTCATCACAAAACGCGGGCGCGCCGACTCGAACACTGCCTGGGCCCAGGGCGGCATCGCCTGCGTCACCAGCAGCGAGGATTCCTTTGCCCTTCACGTCAAGGACACCATCGAGGCCGGCGCCGGCCTGTGCGACGAGGAGGCGGTGCGCGCAATCGTCACCGAGGGGCCCGCGCGCATCCAGGAGTTGATCGACCTCGGCGTCCACTTCGACGAGCGCGAGCTGGACGATGGCGAGCGCGAACTGGACCTCGGGCGGGAAGGGGGCCACTCGAAACGCCGCGTCCTTCACGCGCGTGACATCACCGGGCGCGAAATCGAGCGCGCCCTGCTCGCGGATATCGAGCGCAACCCGAACATCACGATGCTTGAGAATCACATGGCCGTGGACCTGATCACCGCCGGCAAGCTCGGCTACGCCACGGAGGATCACTGCCTCGGCGTCTATGTTCTCGATGAAGCCACCGGCGACGTTGAGACCATCCGCTCCGACCGCGTCATCCTTGCCACCGGCGGCTGCGGAAAGGTTTACCTCTACACGACCAATCCCGGCGTCGCCACGGGCGATGGCGTGGCCATGGCGTGGCGCGCCGGCGCCAATATCGCGAACATGGAGTTCGTCCAGTTCCATCCCACCTGCCTCTATCATCCCGAGGAGCGCTCATTTCTCATCTCCGAGGCCGTCCGCGGCGAAGGCGGGCGCCTGCTCGATACACGCGGCCGGCAATTCATGGTGGATTATCATCCGCTCGCGGAGCTTGCCCCGCGCGATATCGTCGCACGCGCCATCGATGCGGAAATGAAACGCACCGGCAGCCAGTACGTGCTGCTCGATATCACCCACAAACCCGCCGATTTCGTCCGCGAGCGATTCCCGAACATCTACAAGACCTGTTTGGATCTGGGAATCGACATCACCAAGGAACCCATTCCCGTAGTCCCCGCCGCCCATTACCAGTGCGGCGGCGTCCAAACGAACATCGACGGGCGCACCAGCCTGCGTGGCCTGTATGCCATCGGCGAGGTCGGCTGCACCGGCCTCCACGGCGCGAACCGCCTCGCGAGCAATTCCCTCCTCGAGGCGGCCGTCCTCGGTCATCGCGCCGCGCTCGATGTCATCCGCCGCATCCCCGCCGGCAAAGGCGGCATCGATATCGCCATCCCTGAGTGGCGAATCGGCAACGCCCTGGACGTCGATGAACTGGTCGTGATCTACCATAATTGGGACGAAATCCGCCGCCTCATGTGGGATTACGTCGGCATCGTCCGCACCGACAAGCGCCTTCAGCGCGCGAGCACCCGCCTGCGGAATCTCCAGCGCGAAATCCAGGAATTCTACTGGCATTACAAGATCACCACCGATTTGCTGGAACTCCGCAACCTCGCCACCGTCGCCGCGCTCATCGTCGATTGCGCGCTCGCCCGCAAGGAGAGCCGCGGCCTCCATTACACCCTCGACTACCCGAACCGCGACGACCGCAATTTCCACAGAAACACGGTCATGCACCGTCTGTAGCCGGCGGGCCCGTTGGCTCCCAACGCCCCGTGGTGCAAACCACGCTCCTTCTTGCACAAGAACTGGGTAGATCACCGTATTCCTGCCCATAACATGCACAACGTGAATGCAAAGCGTCAGAAATCGGACAGATTTCGAAAAACCGCTGGACGAAAGGGGGATACGATGGTAGAGGAGCAGCAATTATTCTCGTTATGCGGGCATTGAGCGCCAAACCCATCGGCTCACTCATCGCCTCGGTGCTGCTCGCAACGGGGATGGGGCTGCGTGCCCAGTCACCCTACGAGAGCAGCGAGGATTTCGCCCGCTATGCCATGAAGCTGCGCGAGGCCGCGCTGCTCAAGATCGAGCCCCAGGTCTTCGTACCCACCACCAGCCGCCCCAGCTACTGGGGCTACAGCAGCCGCTATCCGTGGAAGGCTGAGATCGTCACCACGGTCTTCTGGGTCGGCGAGAGGCCCACGGAGAATAATCCCGTACCCAATACCCGGAGCGCTTGGGACCCCGATTGGGTTGTGAACTACGGCGGCTACGACGATCCCGATCCGAACAACCGCCGCAACTATATCCCCGTCAATTTCACCCCGCGCCAGAACCCATTTTACTGCGCCCTCCCATACAATGACGTGAGCGAAGGCAGTACCAAGCCCGAGGCCCCACTCTACATCCCCTGGTTCAAGCAAGCCTACGTTAAATACGGCCAGAGCGTCTGCCAGAATCGCTGGATCGAAATCCGAAATCACGACGGCCGGTCCTGCTACGCGCAGTGGTCGGACTGCGGCCCGTTTCGCACTGACGATTACCAATATGTCTTTGGCAACGAGGTCCCCCAACCAAACCTCAACCACGGCGCGGGACTGGATGTTTCTCCCGCCGTTCGGGACTTCCTTGGTTTGAGCGGAATGGATGTCACCTCGTGGCGCTTCGTCGATTACCACGATGTTCCGCCCGGCCCATGGTCCTATTACGGCGATAACAACGACTTCGTGATCAACGCCCGCAAGAACACCGAGCGCGTCGTCAGCAGCAGCTTCGGCGACACCGACAGCGGCTCCCCGACGGTCATCACGCGCTGATCGTCCGAGTTTTTCGCCCAATCCTTCGAATTTCGAATTTCGATTTTCGAATTTTCCGCATATCACCACTCCATGCCCCTGCCGCATGGCGTCTTCATCACCTTCGAGGGATCCGAAGGATGCGGCAAGACCACGCAGATCCATCGCCTCGCTGCGCGGCTTGAAAAAACCGGCCTGCCCGTTCTTCTTACTCGCGAGCCCGGCGGGACTCCGCTCGGCGAGAGCATTCGGCACCTGCTCAAGTTCGCCGACGAAGGCAGGGACATGACTCCGGAGGCTGAACTCCTCCTCTTCGCCGCCAGCCGCGCGCAATTGGTGCGGCGCGTCATCCAGCCCGCGCTCGACGCCGGGACATGGGTCATCGCAGATCGTTTCATGGATTCGACCACGGTCTATCAAGGCGTGGCCCGCCGGCTCGATTACCAGGCCGTCCAGTTCATCAACGACTTTGCCGTGGGCGAAACACGGCCCGATCTCACTCTTATCCTCGACGTGGATCCCGAAGAAG
>Ga0206833_1296_pt1 | contig 11037 bp, 13 predicted proteins | sample Alteio_BWOrgCont_32_FD_152891 | JGI IMG/M metagenome (GOLD analysis project Ga0206833, IMG submission 152891) | Enriched cells from forest soil in Barre Woods Harvard Forest LTER site, Petersham, Massachusetts, United States -... | ecosystem: Environmental > Terrestrial > Soil > Temperate forest >... | reverse complement strand
TTAAAAAGAATACCGCATTTCTCATGCCACCTAAAGTTTCAGTAACAATTCCGAAAGTAAGCATACCCAATACGGTACTCACTTTATCACATACATCATAAAAACTAAAGTAAGAAGCAGTATCTTTTGTAGGCGGCATTAATTTAGAATAAGTTGACCTTGATAAAGATTGTATTCCGCCCATTACTAAGCCAACTGTTCCGGCCAAACAAAAAAATTGTAGCTGTGTATGAATAAAATAGGCCCATGCGTTCTTTATTGATTGAAGATGATAACAAATTAATATTGATTGATAATGGCATGGGCGATAAACAGGATGAGAAATTTTTCAGCCATTATTTTTTAAACGGAGATGATTCATTAGAAAAATCATTGGCAAAATATGGATTTGGTAAAGATGATATTACCGACGTAATCCTTACGCATTTACATTTTGACCATTGTGGCGGCAGCATTGATCGCGTGAACGGAAAATTAGTTCCCGCATTTAAAAATGCTACTTACTGGAGCAATGCGGATCACTGGAAATGGGCTACAGAACCGAACGACAGGGAAAAAGCAAGTTTTTTAAAAGAAAATATTTTACCGATAAAAGAAAGTGGACAATTAAAATTTGCTGACATAAAAGAAAATGTATCCATTATCACAGAAAATATTACTTTGAAATTTGTGAATGGCCATACGGATGCAATGATGTTGCCCGTAATAAAATATAAGGATAAAACAATTGTTTACACTGCTGATCTTTTACCAGCTATTGCACATATTCCATTACCTTATGTGATGGCTTATGATATGTTTCCACTTACTACATTGAATGAAAAAAAATCTTTTTTAACTGAAGCGGTAAATAATAATTATATATTGTTTTTTGAACACGATCCAAATGTTGAATGCTGTAACCTGAAACTAACGGAAAGGGGTATACGACAAAAAAATATTTTTAGATTAGATGAAATATAAAGGGATATATGATTTTTGATGTGTGATTTATGATTGTTTTAAATTGCTGCTTAATGGTATGCAGTACAAGTGAGTGACACAACGATGATGCTATGAAAAATTGAAGCTGGTATCTGAATATTATCTCACTTCGATTAACGAAGTCAACGGATAACGGAGATTATGATATCCGAACATATCTATTTTTACATTGCCCACAGATATCGGGCTTTCCACACGCAGTAATAAATGATTAGGATCGTCGCTTACCCAGGCTGTCATTTTTTCTCCGCCTTCAAACACAGTCCCTTTTATCAGCAATGGTTTAAATTTTATCGCGTTGAATTTACCGTATCTCGTTTTCACTTTATCCTTGCCAAGATAACGGATGTAAAGATGATATACCTGATCATCCAAAAACATATCAAACGGAATTTTATCGTTGATCTTATAATTATCAAAATTTATATTCCTGGCATAATAAATAGCGCTTACAACATCCTGCACATTGCCGGGCGTTTTAAAAACACCATTGGTTGTAATAGCTGTGTTGGCAGCCTGGTTAAATGTTACGTTGTTGTAAATTTTATATCCGCCTTCGTTTACGTTGCGTATAAATTTTAAGGGCAGCATAGTGCTTGTGTCAATATAAGTTTCGTACCTGTCGCGCACTTTAAAAAAATTATCAAAAAAAGGATATGATTTACCGTCGCCAATGCAGTGATAGGCTACCTTTCCATTAAAGCGTTCTAAAGAAGTAGTGAAAGTTGCTTCGCCGGCGCCAATGTACATCCCTAATGTATTATAAAAAACTTTAAACGTAACTGATTCGCCATCCTGAAATGCGGTGTTTCTGATGCCACTAAAATTATCATTTGGCCCTGGCTGAAAGCTACATAAGCCCATTAATAATAAAACCACACGGATTGTTGCTTTCATTTTTCTTTCACAATTTTAATACTTAAAATCAATAAGCTTCCAAATATAGCTGGTATTACCAGGTTTATAAACCATATTCCCAATGCAGCTGCGCCGATACCCAAACTATTAACACTGTAAAACTTTAAAAGTTCCCAGCTTGCTTTTGCCCTCACCGGCAATTCTATAAAACCAAAGGTAGGCGCAATTGCCATTACTAAATAAAAAACCGACATCAGCCAAAAACACAACCAGGGTGCAATTGCAACATTCATTACCTGCAAAAGCAAAACATATTGTAAAACAAATACCAGGTAACGTATAAAAGACAAAAATAAGATATGTAACAGTTGCGCATTGCTAAATTCGTCCAGCACCTGTATATGTTTAACAATCTTTTGTAAAGCCGGTATTTTTTCCATCATCCTAACAAGCCAGGCTAAACGCAGATAGAACAATAACAATACAACTGTAATGCCAATACTTAAATATATCAATATTGTGCTCCATAACTCCGGCAAAACATTCAAAGCATTTCTCGTATCGTTCGAAAAAAAACGTAAAAAAAATAATCCGCAACAACCCATTATCATCGTAACCAGCAACTGGCTTATACTTCCAACGATAGTGAGTGAAATTGCTTTTATACGATTGCCTTCATCTACATATAAAATCCTTCCGCCGTATTCGCCAACACGATTGGGTGTCAGCATTGTCACACTACTTCCGGACAATACCGATTTAAACGCTTTAATAAAAGAAAAATCCTCTACATGTTTAACAAGCAATTGCCATTTCCTTGATTCAATGCCCCAATTAATGATCATTAAAAAAATGACCAACCAGAATTTCCAGTTTTGCCAACTGTTTTTTATCGCCAGCCAATTAGCCGAAAGATCCGGCTGGCTTATCACCTGCCGGTATAAACTCCACGATAAAATAATAAACAAAACAGGCCCTAAAAAATAGTTGGTCAATATTTTGATATTTTTATTCAATCGTGTTTTGGTTATTTTTTTATCAGCAGTTGTTCTTTATTCAACATCCTTGTGTCACTCACTTGTACGGCATACCTTTACTAAACGTTTCAACTACAATTATACTTTAAATAATCAGCTTAAGCATTAAACCACCACAATAAATTTGGCCACACAAAAAACATCCAGAATAATTTTAGGCATCGACCCCGGCACGGTTGTAATGGGTTATGGTTTAATCGAAACAAAAGGCAACATAATTTCACTGGTTGAAATGAATGTATTAAAACCGGGCAAAGTAGATGATACATATAAAAAACTGCAGTTAATTTATAATACCGTAAGTGGCTTAATTATAAAATACAAACCCGATGTATTCGCCATTGAAGCGCCATTTTTTGGAAAGAATGTACAAAGCATGCTAAAGCTGGGCAGGGCGCAAGGTGTAGCCATAGCAGCAGCCATGCGCCATGGTCTGGAAGTAACCGAATATTCACCAAAAAAAATAAAACAATCCATTACAGGCAATGGAAATGCCAGCAAAGAGCAGGTATTAAAAATGCTGCAACGTTTATTGAAATTTGATGATGGCCCAAAATATTTTGATGCCTCCGATGCATTAGCGGTTGCTGTCTGCCATCATTTTCAGGAAAATTCATTGCCGGGCAATACATCAAAAAAAATAAAAGGCTGGGATGAATTCATACAAAAAAACCCGGGAAGGGTTAAATAACCAACCGATAACTTTGGATTAACCTACGTTTAACATAGAATTGGACAGCCTTTATCATCTTTAAAAAATCTTTGTAAAGTATTTATTATTAACTCATGGTCATACGTTCCAAAGCTTTACGGTTCCTTCTTTTGCTGAGTACGCTTGTTGTTGCTATTATTATTGCTGTACAATTATTCTGGCTGCAAAAAGTGTATCTTTTTGAAGAGAAACAATTCAGCACCAACATTTCAAAAAGTATTAAAGGTTTGTATGAAGATATGAACCTGGCGCAGGTCCATACAAATAGCATCGAAAAATTAATAGAAACGCCCAACAACGATCTTTTTCTGATAAGGGTAGATTCGTTGCCAAATATAGATTCGTTGCGGTTTACGTTTAGCAATGAACTGGCTGATTTTGATGTGTTTACTGATTGTAAAATAGCTCTGTATGATGAAAAACAGGAAAAGTATGTAGGTGAAAAATATATTGACCTTCCCGATACCTATCATCCATCCTCCGGCAGCAGCGAGATTGCGCTGTTTAAACGCAATTATCCATATATCGCTATTTTTTTTCCGCACCGCGGCGAGTACATCATTAAACAAATGTTCTTTTGGATAGTCTCAAGTGGGATTTTATTACTGGCGCTAACCGGTTTTAGCAGCAGTGTGTTTTATTTATACCAGCAAAAATTTCTGAACGAAACGCAAAAAGACTTTGTAAATAATTTTACGCATGAATTTAAAACGCCGTTATCTGTAATTAAAATTGCAGCGGATGTATTGCAGCAACCGTCTATAATTGATAAGCCGGAGAAATTTAATAAATATGCCGGCATTATTACAGAACAAACAACTTACCTGCAGCAACAGGTACAGCGCTTACTGGAAATTGCATTCACAGATCAACGCAACCTCCCGTTAGTGCTGGAAAATTTTAACGCCAATGAATTAATAAAACAAGCTATAAATGACCTGCAACCTTTGATAGAAGAAAAAAAAGTAAATATAACTACTGCATTCACCAATCAAAATGCAAACATACGTGCAGATAAAACTCATTTGCTGCTGGTGATGATAAACCTGATTGAAAATGCCGTAAAATATTCGCCGCAACCCATAATTGAAATAAGTACATTCAACAAAGAGAATAATTTCTGTATCCGCGTAAAAGATAACGGAATGGGAATTGCCAAAGAACATCAAAAGAAAATATTCGAGCGCTTTTACCGGGTAACCAATGGCAACCTGCACCCGGCAAAGGGTTTTGGTTTAGGCTTGAATTTTGTGAAGAAGATAATTGACGCACACCTTGGTAAAATAGATGTAGAAAGCGAACCGGGTAAAGGAAGCACATTTACTCTTAAAATTTTTAAAAAATTATAATCATGAATAAAGGAAAAATTTTGCTGGCAGAAGATGACCGCAATCTTGCTTTTGTAATTAAGGATAGTTTGGTGGAAGATGGCTTTGAAGTAACGCATGCATCCGATGGCGAAATTGCCTGGCAGCAATTTCAAAAAAATGATTTTGATATTTGTTTGCTCGATGTAAATATGCCGGTGCGCGATGGTTTTTCACTGGCAAAAAAAATAAGAGAGAAAAGTGATGTAGTGCCTATTTTATTTTTAACCGCCAAAAGCCTGGAAGAAGATAAAATAAAAGGCTTTCAAACGGGAGCGGATGATTATATCACCAAACCATTTAGCATGCAGGAACTGGTGCTTCGTATGGATGTGTTTTTACGCCGCAGCAAAAGACTACACGCAGATATACATGAGCAATATAAAATCGGCAAGCTCAGGTTTTCGTACAACGAATTAAAAATATATATTGATGATGAGGTAATTTCATTAACGCAGCGCGAAGCGGATTTGATGAAATTTTTTGCGCAACACGCTAATAAAATTTTAAAGCGTGAAGAAGTATTGCTGAATGTCTGGGGCAAAGATGATTATTTTTTGGGCAGAAGCATGGATGTATTCATCACCAAACTACGCAAGCATTTTAAAACTGACCCAAACATAATTTTAGAAACCATACACGGCGTTGGTTTCAGGCTGAATACGAATTTATAAGTTTGCCAGTATCTTCTTTTGAACTTCTTTTAATTCACCGGCACTCAATTTTAGTTTGCCCCTTGTAAAATTCAGATCATCCGCATTATTGATTGGTGCTAAATGCAAATGTGCATGTGGCACTTCCAAACCTATTACACTAATTCCACAACGGTTACATGTAAATGCTTTTTCAATGGCATGTGCAATCGGTTTTGCAAACAGTAATATCTCCGACAAATAATTATCCTGCAAATCAAAAAATTTATCTGTTTCTGTTTTTGGCACAACCAACACATGTCCTTCTACTAGCGGAAAAATATCCAGGAACGCAAAGAAGTTTTTATCCTCAGCAATTTTATAAGATGGTATTTCGCCGGCGATTATTTTTGAGAAGATTGTCATTGCAAAATATTTTTTGTAAAATTACAACTGCTTAATTTATTTTATGAATATAAACGAATGGCATGATTTTTTTGTAGCTACTGCAGGTTCTGCTGCAGCTTTAACAGGATTAATATTTGTCGGGGTTTCTATTAATATTGAGAAGATACTTTCATTGGCCAAATTACCGGACCGAGCTTTAATTTCTTTGTTTTTGTTGCTGACTATTTTAATTGTTTCATCTTTAATGCTTATTCCGCAGCAATCCGAATTATTAATTGGCAGCGAGATTTTTATCATTGGTATTTCGATGTATATTTTTGTGACAAAAATGGATATTGGCATATATGGAAAGACAGACATCGCTTATAAAAATCAATATTTTTTTAGTGTTGTATTTAACCAATTATCTGTATTACCATATTTATTTTCCGGAGTTCTTATTTTAATGCAAAAAGAAAGCGGTATTTACTGGATTGTCCCTGCAATTATTTTATCGTTTATAAAGGCTATTATTGATGCTTGGGTTTTGTTGGTAGAGATTAACAGGTAATATAACCCAGATGAATAAAGATATATCGTACAAGTGAGTGACACAACAATGTTGAATAAAGAACAAATGCTGGTAACAAAATAGTTATTCTCTTCATTAAAAAAGCCTGCTCAAAAATGAACAGGCTTTTTTAATATTACTTATCGAAAGATTTATTTTGCTTTGTATAAACTTGTTAATCCTTTCGCTAATTCTGTTACTTTATTAATTCCGTCATCACTTAAATTTCCTTTCTTGAAATCGGCCAATACTTCGGGATATTTATTATCCATTTCCTGTAAGAAATGTTCTTCAAATTCTTTAACGCGGTTAACCGGAACGTCTCTTATTAAACCTTGTGTACCCAAATAAATAATGGCTACCTGTTTTTCAACCGTCATTGGCGAGTATTGTGGTTGTTTTAAAATTTCCACGTTGCGCGCACCTTTGTCAATTACATTTTTTGTAGCAGCATCCAAATCGCCACCGAATTTACTGAACGCTTCCAACTCACGGTATAATGCCTGGTCTAATTTTAAAGTACCAGATACTTTTTTCATTGATTTTATCTGCGCATTACCACCGACACGGCTAACCGAAATACCTACGTTGATGGCAGGGCGAATACCGGCGTTGAATAAATTGTTTTCCAAAAATATCTGTCCATCAGTGATGGAAATCACGTTTGTTGGAATGTATGCAGATACGTCACCAGCCTGCGTTTCAATGATTGGTAATGCTGTTAAAGAGCCTCCACCTTTTACCAAATGTTTGATAGATTGTGGCAGGTCATTCATTTGCCTTGCCATATCATCTTTGGAAATAACTTTCGCAGCTCTTTCCAATAAACGGCTATGCAAATAGAATACATCACCTGGGTAAGCTTCACGTCCAGGCGGCCGGCGTAACAATAATGAAACCTCGCGATAAGCAACCGCTTGTTTAGAAAGATCATCATAAATGATCAATGCAGGGCGGCCGGTATCACGGAAAAATTCTCCAATAGCAGCACCTGCAAACGGAGCGTAGAATTGTAATGGAGCTGGTTCTGAAGCAGACGCTGCAACGATAGTTGTATAAACCATTGCACCGTTTTCTTCCAGCGTTTTCATGATACCCGCGATGGTAGATGCTTTTTGCCCGATAGCGACATATATACAATACACCGGTTTGCCGGCTGTATAAAATTCTTTTTGATTGATGATTGTATCAATGGCAATAGCTGTTTTACCGGTTTGGCGATCACCGATTATCAACTCACGTTGGCCGCGGCCAATTGGGATCATCGCATCAATCGCTTTAATACCCGTTTGTAAAGGTTCTTTTACCGGCTCACGAAAAATCACTCCCGGCGCTTTGCGTTCCAATGGCATTTCATATAATTGTCCGCTGATCGGGCCTTTGCCATCAATTGGTTCGCCCAATGTATTTATAACACGGCCGCTTAATCCATCACCTACTTTTATAGAAGCGATTTCACCGGTGCGTTTTACTTTATCGCCTTCGCGTATTTCTTTACTGTCTCCCATCAACACCACACCTACATTATCTTCCTCAAGGTTCAGTGCGATTGCCTTTACGCCATTTTCAAATTCAACCAACTCACCACTGCGGACATTATTTAATCCGTACACACGGGCAATCCCGTCTCCTATCTGCAACACAGTGCCTACTTCTTCCAGGCTTGCCGATGCATTAAAATTACTGAGCTGCTGGCGAAGTATCGCCGATATCTCATCTGGTTTAATCTCTGCCATAATTTTATATTTATATTCTTATCTTAATTTATGAATATAGTCGTTGTTTAAAAACTGTTTCCTTACATCATTCAGTTCACGTAAGATACTTCCGTCAACTAATTTATCTTCTGTTTCCAATACAAAGCCGCCGATCAATTCTTCTTTAACAGCAGTTTCTAATTCAATACTTCCAATACCTGTAATTGCATTTGCTTTTGAGATGATCGTTTGTTTTATTTCATCGCCAACAGGCATTGCTGTTGTGATCTTTACTTTGTGTATGTTTTTTAATTTATTGTACTGCTCAATGAATGCAATCGTTATTTCGGGGAGATATAATTCTCTTCCTTTATTTACTAATAATTGTATAAAAGATGAAGTCAATATTCCAATGCTGTTGCTTGTAATTGCAGCTATTATCTTTCCTTTTTTATCTGCCTGAATGATTGGGCTACGTAGCATTGCAACGAAATCAGGATTTGTTTTGCAAATGGATGCCAGCAATTTCATATCGCCATAAATTGCTTCCAGTTGATTCTGCTCAATTGAAAGATCGATCAAACTTTTTGCATACCTGCCTGCTAAACGTGGATTCTCCATTTTGATTTGGTGATGTGATGATTTGGTGATGTGATGATGTTGTTCTTGATTATCACATCATCAAATTTCCAAATTAACTAATTCAGTTTTGATTCTTCTGCTACTTGCTTAATGTAATTTTCCTGTTCTGTTTTATTGCTCAATTCCCTTCTTAACACTTTTTCGCTTACTTCAATTACTAAATTTCCAACCTGGTTTTTTAATTCATTAATGGCTGCATTCTTTTGTTGATTGATTACAGCCTGCGCATCATTAATAATTTTTGAAGCCTGTGCTTTTGCTTCTTCTTTTGCTTCGTTAACTATTTTGTCTTTTGTTTCTTTTGCTTCTTTTAATAATTGCGCTCTTTCTTCACGGGCTTTGACTAATAAAGCTTCGTTATCATTTTTTAGTTGCGCCATTTCTGCTTTTACTTTTTCTGCTAAAGAAATAGAATCAGCGATTTTTGCTTCTCTTTCATCCAAACCTTTAATGATCGGTTTCCACGCAAATTTTTTCAGTATAAATAATACGATCAAAAATGCCAGTACTGTCCATACAATAAGGCCTAAATGTGGTAATAAAAGATCCATAGTATTTTATATTAAAATCTTACATCAAATTAAAATACTGCATCCGCCGCCCTGTGCTTAAGATGCAGTAAAAGTTTGTGACTAACCTTTCAGTACAGCCAATAACCCTGCGATAACTGCGAAAAGGGCAACACCCTCAACAAATGCAGCAGTCAGGATCATGTTTGCACGAATGTCGTTGGAAGCTTCCGGCTGGCGGGCAATGGCTTCAACAGCACCTTTACCAATCTGCCCGATACCGATACCGGCACCGATTGCAGCAAGGCCTGCACCAATTGCACCACCCATGTGGGAGTAACCAAACTCAGTCAATAAAGTCATCAAAGTCATGATACTTGGTTTTATTGTTTAAAAAAGAGTTTATAACATAATAGCATCGTCATGTACATCATGCCCACCTGCAAATGACTGCCCGATAAAAACAGCCGTAAGGTTAGTAAAGATGAATGCCTGTATAAATGCTACTAATATTTCAATGAAATAAATAAATACGGTGAATAAAATTGATATCGGCGAAAAGCCCCAACCTGCCGCTTTGTTCATCGCGCCGAAAATAAATATCAATGATATAAAACTTAAGATGATAATATGCCCTGCCACCATATTGGCAAAAAGACGAATAATTAATGCTGCTGGTTTGATTATTAATACACCTGCAACTTCTACTGGTATCAATATTAGTTTAACTAAAAATGGTACGCCTGGAGGCCAGAAAATATGCGCCCAGAAATGCCCGTTGGTGCTGAATAAAATAACTATTAATGAAATAACACCCAACACCATTGTAAATGCTGTATTGCCTGTTACGTTTGCAGAACCTGGTATTAAACCAAAAATATTATTAATAAGGATGAAGAAAAATACCGTTAATAAGTAAGGTAAATATTTGTTGTATTGGTCGCCGAGGTTAGGCTTTGCAACATCATCACGTACAAAAGTAATAACAGGCTCCATTACATTTTGCCATCCTTTTGGCGCTGAATGAACACCTATTCCATTTTTATATTTTTTGGCAATACCTGTCATCAACACAACTAATAGCGTTAATGCTATTAGCATCTGTACCACATTCCTTGTTAAAGAAAAATCATATACAGCTGAACCATCTGTTGCAACAATAATTTTTGTTTTATCTAATTTATAGCCATTGTATTCTTCTTCGCCTTCAGGGCCAAAATGAGAAGATGAGAAAACTGAAAAACCTTTAGTGGGAGAATATAAAATTACCGGCAAAGGAATGGTAGCATGAAAATTTCCAACAGTAAAAAAATGAAACTCATGGGCATCTTTAATATGGTCCATAATTATACTAGCCGGATCCAGTTTTTCTTCTTTAGGGGAAGCTTGTGCTACAGTATCAGCCTGCTTTATTTCTTGTGCATTTGATACATTAGAAAATAACAGTATAATTAGGCTAAAAACCGCTACCAGTATTGATTTGATGCTCTTTGCTGCCATGTAAAACCCTAAATTTTGCGCAAAGATAAGGAAGGACAGTTTAAAAATCGAATCATTCATCCAAATTCCTGTAAGGAAACATTACGCTATGTATTTTTTTCGTTGCTGAGCAACTCTTTAATTTTTTCAAGATAGATCACA
>Ga0206833_1295_pt1 | contig 11091 bp, 15 predicted proteins | sample Alteio_BWOrgCont_32_FD_152891 | JGI IMG/M metagenome (GOLD analysis project Ga0206833, IMG submission 152891) | Enriched cells from forest soil in Barre Woods Harvard Forest LTER site, Petersham, Massachusetts, United States -... | ecosystem: Environmental > Terrestrial > Soil > Temperate forest >... | reverse complement strand
CGACAATCCCCACACTGGGGCTTGCTTCGGCCAGGGCCGGCGTGAATAAAATCGGCGGTTATGAAGGCCTATTTGTAAATCCCACAAATATCGCCCTTAAATACGAGGAAGCCCTCGATTTTCCACGGATGTCCCTGCATGACGAGGGCTCGGCCGAATTTATCGGCGCGACTGGCGGATTTTATTATAGAGAGAAGGGAGAGTCGAGAGAGAAGGGAGGGTCCAATGATTACGACGAGATCATGTGTTATGACGGACATTGGTACCAAGGTTTGCGAAGCCATATCATGGCGCTGTCGCATGAATTCAAAGGCATTTCGGCCGGGAGCAGGCTGGAGTTACTCCCTTTTGTAATGCCATTCAGTTTTTTACTGGAGAATCAAACAAACAGCACCTTGTGCCTGCAATCTCTAAGCAAGCCGGAAGTATGGGCGCCGTTCATCGCGAGCGCAGGCAATGATAGGAATGAGATAAGATTTAAACGAGCCTACTTCGATGGCACACTGTCCGAATTCACGATACAATGTGATCCAAATCGGGATTTTCTGCCGGTGGTTTCAATTGAAAAGGATACAGGTGGAGGAAAAGCTGGCGGATCTGTTACGACAACGACGGTCCAGAAATCAGTCATCATTTCCTGGTCCGGCCATCATATTTACTTTCCGGTAACGGTCAGGCGGGAAACGGATGACCTGGCGAATCACCTTATATTTCTGCAGACCGTGAAGGTGGATGAAAAGAGCATCCACATCGGCGAGACCGCCCCTCCCGGGTTATTCAGGATTCCGCGCTCACTGGCAAATTTTGGGATATTGGATACGGATACGGGGCGTTGGGTGACAAACGATGAGAAAGACGCGGAGGAGCAGGAACGACAGGCGCTGGAGAATTCGGAAGGAAGACTGTGAGAATTAAACCTCTAATTATTCCCGGCATCGCCCTGCTCGTTGGCGTCGCGATTGGAATAGGTGTCATGGTGGCCGCGATGGTGAAAGGCCCAAACCAGGTGATCACAATGATGGCGCAGGGGGATACGGAAGAACAGGCGATCTATGGAACGCTTCTGAATGAAAAGAGGTACGGCGACCTTCAACGCTTGATAGAATCGGGGCTGCTAACGTCGCTGAATTTTCAGAAGGGTATGAACCTTTCGGCGAATGATTATCGCGCGTCTCAGCAATTTGTTCGGGGTTATTTCGATTGTACGGGTCGTCCAATCCCGGCGGCTATCGCTCAACAGATTCAGGCCATACCAAAGGGTTCCGGGACGGGTATGCGCCGGCTGGCTGACGCCGCGGTAATATCTTCTGCCGACTTGTCGTCCGCCTTGCGCTAGGTCTTCGCCGATGGAACGAGCAGCCGGATGGCCGGGAAATAACGGCGAAGGTATCCTCGATCCTCGCTGGCCAACCAATCCGCCTGAGTGGCGGCATGGGCGGCGACGAGGAAGTCCGGAAGGATGGTCTTGCGCGGGCCGCCCTCGTTGCGGTACCTGCGAAAAATCTTCCCGGCAAGCAGCGAGGATTCCTCGGTCAAGGGGCTGTGCATCAGCTCAAGATGGCGCATCGTTTTCACGCATTCTTCATCGGAAGAAAAGAATGATCGGACTTCCGCAAGCACGACGGAAGAAATCACCAAAGGCGAGGTCTCGGCCGTCGAGAGAAGGCAATCAAACCAGATTTCGCCCTTCGGCTCGCCTTTGAAGATCGCCAGCAGGACCGAGGTGTCCACCGCGACTGTGCTCATGCGTGATTGTCTCGCCGGCGCCGCGTGGGTAGTTCGACGGGTCCGCGCAATTCGCGCAGCAGTTCGTTTACGCTCCGCCCAGCCAATTCATCTTTCAGACATCCCAGCGCGGCGATCCGCTCCTTGCGATCGACCACTTTTTGCAGGCGGACGCCGCCGGGGGTGGCAGCGAATTCGATTTCGGCCCCCGGATGGATGCCGAATTTTTCCCGCAGCTTCTTGGGAATGGTGACTTGCCCCTTCGAGGTGACGAGAGCTTTCATACCGCGAATGTAAGAAATTCCAGTAAGAATTGCAAATCAGACGGGGAAGTTTATCCGGTCACCTCCGGGCGGACGGAGAAGGTGCGGGAGAGCGTGCCGCCGGCGGGGATTTCCTGGAGGCCTTCTTTTTGCTCGAAGGGGCGCTGCTGCTGGTGATCGGGCAGGCCCCAGCAGGGTTCGACGCAAATAAAATCGTGGCCGTCGCTCCAGAGCGTGACGTACGGCGCGGCGTCGTAATCGAGTTCCGTGCGGCGGCGGCCAGACGGGTCCTCGACGATGAAAACCGGCTCGAGCACATCGGCGAGTTCGAGCAGGAAGGAGCCGGGGAGGTCGGCTTTATCGAAGGGCATCGGGCCGCCGGGGTGGTCGATCGTGACGGTCTCGCCGGAGAGGAAATTGCCCGGCGCGATGTGCCGAATGTAAGTGCCGCGCGGGAGAATGATGCGCGCCTCGGCCAGCGACTTGACCGCGAAGCCTGGGTGCAGACCGAAGGAGACATGCGCGGAAAGTTCGGGTTCGAGGTTGAGAAACTCGAATGTCACGAAGAGTTCCGCCCTGTCGCCGGCCATCGCGAGATTGTAAGTAAGGTTCATCTGCACCTTGAGGGGATATTCCACCGGCTGGATCTGGCCCGGGCCGATGGAGTAAATGAGCGAGCCGGCGGAGGTATCAACCGCGGGAGCGGCGAAATCCTTATGCCGCAGGAACGAATGCGTGCCGCCTTTGATTTCATGGCCGCGATAGAGGGAGCGCTCATCCTTCAATCGATGAATGAAGTAACCCATCACCGTTGCGTGATTCTTCCAGCCTTCGGCGGGGGTGCTGGTATCGCCGTCGCGGTAGAGGAAGCCGATCCACTTCCCATCCGGGCCGCGGCGCGCGAGGCTGATCAATTCCGCGCCGTGCCGGTTCACTTGGATGCGCAGGCCGGCGTCTTCATCGGTGAGGGTGTCGATCAGCAAATCCCCTTCTTCGCGCAATTCATACAGGCTGCTCATGGCGCGCTATTAGCCAGATTTCTGCGCGGTGTGGCAAGGCTGTCCGCCCACCCAGGTCTCGCGCACCTCGATATCTGGCGTGAGGATCACCAGGTCGGCGTCCATGCCGGGGGCGATGCTGCCCTTGTGGGTATCGATTCCCAGCGCGCGGGCCGGATTGAGCGAGGCCATCTGCACAGCGTCGGCGAGCGAGAGGCCGCCTAATTCCACCATGTTCCGCACGCCGCGGATCATGCTGGAAGTGCTGCCCGCGAGCGTCGTGCCATCCTCGGTGAGCGCGACGCCGTCGCGGACCACGCAAGCGATTTCGCCGAGCTTGAAATGGGACTCCGGCGGCAGGCCAGCGCCGGCGGTCGCGTCGGTGATCAGCGCGATGCCATCGGCGCCCTTCGCGCGGCAGAGGAGGCGCAGGAGTGTGGGAGAGACGTGGCGGCCATCGGCGATGACTTCGCACAGGATTTCCGGCTCGCTCAGTACGAACTCGAGCACGCCCGCCGTGCGATACGGGCCGCGCCGGCGGGACATGGACATGCAATTGAACGTGTGCGTCGCGTGCCGCAGGCCGTGCGCGAATGCGGCGGCGATTTCCTCGTCCCATGCGTCGCTATGGCCCGCGCTGGCGATGATCTCGTGCCGGACCAGCGCCTCGATGAGCGGTAGCGCGCCGGGCAGCTCCGGAGCGAGCGTCATCTGGGTGATCATGCCGGCGTGTTCGAGCAATTGCCGCCATTCCGCCGGGTCCGGATTGCGAAGCATCGACGGGAGATGCGCGCCCTTTTTCTCGGGCGAAAAATAGGGCCCCTCGATATGGACGCCAAGCACGCGGGCGCCGCGCGGCGTGGCCTGGCAATACTGCCGCGCGGCGGCAATAACGGCCAAAATTTGATCGAGCGGAGCGGCGATCGTGGTGAGGCAGAGCGCGGTCGTGCCGCCCGTGGCGTGATGACGGCAGATCGTATCGAAGGCCTCCGCGCTCGCCTCCATCGAGTCGCGTCCCAGCGCGCCGTGGATGTGCAGATCGATGAAGCCGGGCGCGACGTAGAGGCCGCCCAGGTCCTTGATCTCCTCGTCCGTCCGCCGCGCAATCGGCTGCGCGGAAACCTCCGCGATCACGCCTTCCTCGATGCGCAAATGGCCCGCGCGCAGAATGCGATCCGGCAGGATGATGTGCGCGCCGGCGAGGATCATGGCCGCTGCCAGTCCGGTTTGTTTGCGTACACCCAGCGGTAATAATCGGCGCGCTTCAGTTTCGCCGCAGCCGCTTCGTCGATCAGCAGCGAGCAGGAAGGGTGGAATTGCAAGGCCGACGCCGGCACGTCCGCCGTGACCGGTCCCTCTGCCATCGCGGCGACGGCGGCCGCCTTTCGTTCGCCAAAGGCGAGCACGAGGCAGCGCCGCGCCTCGAGGATTGTCCCGACGCCCATCGTGATCACATGCCGCGGCACCTCGGCGGGCGACGCGAAAAAGCGGGCGTTGTCGCGGATGGTCTGCTCGGTCAGCGTCTTGAGGCGCGTGCGCGAGCCGAGCGACGAGCCGGGCTCGTTGAAGCCGATGTGCCCGTCCGAGCCGAGGCCGAGCAATTGCAGGTCGATGCCGCCGGCCTCGACGATGGCCAATTCGTACGCCCGGCAATGCGCGGCGATATCCGGCGCGAGCCCGTCCGGCATGTGGACGCGCCACGCCGCGATATTGACCCGCGAGAAAAAATGCTCGTGCATGAAGTGCGCGTACGATTGCGGATGATCCGGCCCGAGGCCGACATATTCGTCCAGGTTGAAGGTCGCGATCTCGGAGAGGTCGATTTCGCCACGGACGCGCATCGCGGCCAGCTCTTCGTAAAAACCGAGCGGCGTGCTGCCGGTGGCGAGGCCCAGCACGGCGCGGGGTTTCGAACGGATGAGTGCCGCGGCAATTTGAGCCGCGCTGCCCGAGGCTTCCCCAGGCGAAGAGGTGATGATAACTTCCACACCGCAAAGCTATGGATCAGCCGCCGACAATTCAACCCGCCAGAAATGCCATCGAACAGCGCATGAAGCGGCTCGGGGTCCGCGAGGGGGATCTGCGGGAGAGTTTTGCGCGCTCGTCGGGGCCGGGTGGGCAGCACGTGAACAAGGTTTCGACCGCCGTCACGCTCGTCCACACGCCGAGCGGCGTCGCGGTGACCGTGCAGGATTCGCGGTCGCAGTCGATGAATCGCCGGCTCGCGCGCGAGCGGCTGCTGGATGAACTGGAGAGACGCCGCCGCGAGAAAATCCAGGCCCGCCGGGCGGAAGCAGCGCTCCAGCGACGCCGCAATTCCCCGCGCCCGCGCGGGCTGAAGGAACGGATCCTCGACTCGAAAAAACGGCGCGGGAAGACGAAGAAGATGCGGGGGAGGGTGGAGGATTGAGGGTGGATTGACGATTTGCAGACGGTTCGCGAGGCCCTCTCCTGACTTGCGTCGCGCCCGCCATTGGAAGACCATTCTGAACAGATATGGGCGCATTTCGTGTTGGCTGCAAAGTCGAGAATCATGTTGACCGCAAGCAATCGGTCATAGTGCCGCACGCCCTTGTGGATACGGGAAGCGAGTACACGTGGATACCGTCGAAGTCGCTCGAGAAGATCGGAGTGAACCGGGAGAAGAAAGACCTCGTGTTTCAAATGGCGAATGGGCAGACGATTACGCGGAGCGTCGGGTTCGCGATCCTGAGGGTGGACGGTCATTTTACAATCGACGAGGTTGTATTTGGGGAGCCGGGGGATCTGACGTTGCTCGGGGCGCGAACGCTCGAGGGGCTGTCGCTGACGGTTGATGCGCGAAAGAAGAAGCTGGTGGCCTCCGGGCCGTTGCCAGCGGCGTGATAGTTATTTCAACGGCGGCGGACAGCCTCTAGAATTTGAGGCGCATGGAGATTTCAAGCTGTGAACTGCCGGGCATTCCGAAAGTGCGGAGCGGAAAGGTCCGGGAGATTTTTGACCTCGGCGATAGCCTCCTCTTCGTCGCCACGGACCGCATTTCGGCATTCGATTGCATCATGCCCGACCCGATTCCCGGCAAGGGCGCGGTGCTCACGGGGCTCTCGGCATTTTGGTTCCGGCGGCTCGATTTCGTCGAAAACCATGTGCTGGCCACGCGATTTGACGATTTCCCAAAATCGCTCGCACCATTTCGCGAGCAACTGGAAGGCCGCTCGATGATCGTCAAAAAGGCCGCGCCGCTGCCGGTGGAATGCGTCGTGCGCGGGTTCCTCGCCGGTTCCGGCTGGAAGGAATACACGGCCTCCGGGAGCATCTGCGGCCAGCCGGTGCCACCCGGATTGCGCCAGGCGGACGCCCTGCCGCACACTATGTTTACCCCGTCCACCAAGGCCGAAGCCGGGCACGACGAAAATATCACATGGGAGGATTGCTGCCGAATGCTGGGCGATGCCGTCGCGGAGCAAGTCTGCGTGTTGAGCATCCAGCTTTACGAAGCGGGCCGCGATTACGCGCGCGAGCGCGGCATCATCGTCGCGGATACCAAGTTTGAGTTCGGCCTCCTGGATGGCCGCGTGATCCTGATCGACGAAGTGCTCACGCCCGATTCCTCGCGTTTCTGGCCCGCGGATCGTTATCAACCCGGCTCCAGCCCGCCCAGTTTCGACAAGCAATACCTGCGCGACTACCTGGAATTGCTCGATTGGGACAAGCGCCCGCCGGCGCCAAAGCTCCCGCCCGAGGTCATCCAGCAGACTGCGCGAAAATACCACGAAGCCTGTGAGCGCTTGACCGGCGAATCGCTCCCGCCTGCAGGCGCATGATGTCAGCGTAATGCCATGGAGGAATCGATCGAGCAATTCATCCTCTACCTCGCGACCGAGCGGGGCCTTTCGGATAATTACCAGCTCTCGACCCGGCGCTCGCTGGAGGAATTCGCGGCGTGGCTTTCGCGCGTCAAAAAAATCACGGAGCCGGGCGCCGTCACGCTGCCGGTCATTACCGATTACCTGGCCGACTGCAAAAAGCGCGGCCTTTCCACCAGTTCCATCAAGCTGGTGGTGGTAGCCATCAGGATTTTCTTCCGGTTCCTGATCGCGCGCGACCTCGTCAAGGCCGATCCCGCCGAATACATCCCGCTGCCGCGCGCGGAGCGTTACCTGCCGGAGACGCTCAACGAACTCCAGGTCGAGCGGCTGCTCGAGAGCATCGCGACCGATCAGCCGCTCGGGCTGCGCGACCGCGCGATGGTGGAACTGCTTTACGCCAGCGGCCTGCGCATTTCCGAGCTGGCCAACGCGCGCCTTGAGAACCTGATGCTCGAAGAGCGCATCATCCGCGTGACAGGGAAGGGGAACAAGACGCGCGTCATCCCGGTGGGCCGCAAGGCGTGCGCGGCCATCGCCAGTTACCTCGAAAAGGAGCGGCCCGAACTGGTGAAGAAGCGCACCGGCGGCGAGATTTTTCTCTCCGTGCGCGGCACGAAACTGACCACCGTCCGCATCTGGCAAATCCTCAAGCGCATCGCGAAACACGCGGGCATCGACGTGAACGTCTACCCGCATTTGCTGCGGCACTCATTCGCCACGCATCTGCTCGGCAACGGCGCGGACCTGCGCATCATCCAGGAGATGCTGGGGCATGCCGACGTTTCGACGACGCAGATTTACACGCACGTCGATCAGCAGCGGCTCAAGGCCGTGCATCATCGCTTTCACCCGCGCGCGCGCCTGCCAGCAGCGCCGGGTCCCGCTCCAGCGCCGCCTGAAACGAAGGGTAAATGAGGCTCCAGCCCAGCGAGCGAAGCTTCGCGTTGCTGACGCGCTTGTTCGTGACTCCGCGCTTGCGATTGGTATCGACCGGTCCGGGCGGCGGCAGCGGCAGGCCGAGCCGGGTGGAGAGAAATTCGTAGCAAGCCAGTTGCGTAAGAGGCTGATCGTCCGCCACGTTGTAAATGCCCGCAGGCAAATCGCGGGCGACGATGTGAAACAGCGCGCCCGCCGCGTCGTCCGCGTGGATTTGATTGATGTGTCGCGCGCCGCCCTCCTCGATGATGGCGGTCCCGTCGAGGAACTTCCGCAGCAGCACCGACCGCCCCGGCCCGTAAATACCCGCAAGCCGCGCCACCGTCCCGCCATGTTCCAGCGCCGCATCCTCCGCCTCGCGCAGAATGCGGCTTGTCGGCGAGACCGGCTCTGCCGGGCTCTCCTCCGTCACCCATTCGCCGCCCGTCTGCCCATAAACGGATGTGCTGCTGACAAAAAGAACGCGCCCGGCGTCCAGGTGCTCGATGGCATTCCAGATCCCGCGCAAATAAACCGCGCGATAAGCCTCCTCGCCGCCGCGCCCGGAACTCACCGCGCTGATCACCGCATCCGCCCCGTGCAATTCCTTCGCTGCGGAAAGAGCTGCGCCGTCCGCAATGTCGCAAGCCACCGCGCGAAACGGCTCTCCCGTGAGACGCGCTGCCGATTCCGCCGAATGCGTCACCCCAATCACCTCCCACCCCTCGCCGGCAAAGAGCCGCGCTGCGCGCACCCCCACGAATCCGCAGCCCAGGATCACAACGCGTTTCATCCCCTCAGTTTCGGATTTCGGAATTCGAATTACGAATCAGAAAACGAGTGCCATCCCATCCGATCGTTTGGCCGGACCAGTTTCACCGATATTCGGGGTCATTCTTTACAGTCTCAACAAATGCGCGGAATTGACGCACCGCCGCCTTATAGGCGTCAGGGTTCTTAGTTTGCTCGAGGATCCTCGTGTAGTAATCCATTCCGCCCATTGCGTCGATCAGCCCTTGCTTGTCTGAATTCGGCGGCAGCCGATTCCAACCGATAGGGTCATCGTAGTCGATGAGGTCGCCGAATTTCTCCCTGTTCAACGCCCTTAGGAATGCGCTCACGTAGCCCCCTGGATCGAAATGGACCTTCTCTCCGGTCGGCCTATAAAGCGTCCCAAACCAGACGGCGAACAAGGCCCTGTAATATTCCCGAGCGTATTCCCGCTCGTCTCGGATATCATGGCTAACTTTTGATTGGTGTATTTCCCCGATCAAATTCGTGTAGAGCGTGGTGAGCGCAAACTGGAGCATTTCCCCGGGTTCCGGCGAGGGAGTGTCCGCGGCAACCAGGTGGCCCAGACCAACCAGCGCGGCAAGCGCCAGCACGGCAGTAGTTTTCGGGGTTTTCATTGTTCAGCGATTCTCGGCATCAAGGTCCAACTTGACCCCCGCAGTTTCGGATTTCGATTTTCGATTTTCGAACCTATTCTTCCCGCATGGACTTCATTCTCGCGATTCGCGTTTCCGCCATCATGGGTTTTCTTGCCGTTGCGCTGGGGGCGTTTGGCGCGCATGCGTTGAAGGAGCATCTGGTCGCGCTGCAATTGACCAATGTTTGGGAAAAGGCCGTCTTCTATCATCTCGTCCATTCCGTGGTGATGCTGCTGCTCGCGAGCCGCCCCATGTTTGCGCGGCTGCCGTGGATTCTGTTTTTCGTGGGCATCATCATATTCAGCGGCAGCCTTTATGTGTTGGCCTACACGGGCGTGAAATGGCTGGGCGCGATCACGCCGATCGGCGGCCTCTGCCTTCTCGCGGGCTGGCTCTCGCTGGCGATTTGGGGATTCGGGCGGTAAAGGAACTCACGGCTTCGCGAGGGCGGCGCGGGCTTCGTTTTGATCGTTAACGCCTTCGTTGTCCTCGGGTTTCAGCGTCAATTCCATCTCCCATTCCTTGCGCGCCGCGTCCATCTGGCCCAGCGCGACATAAACGCGCGCCAGCTCGTAATGATGGATGACTCGCTGCGGCGCGATTTCAATCGCCTTCTGGTAATCGCGTTCGGCTTCCTCCAGCGAGGCCTCCGGCATGCCCCCATACACGTACTTTGCGATCAGCTTGAGGAACGGGTTGAGCGTGGCGACGCTGTAATTCCACCGGCCCAGCACGTGCCAGGCAAAGTCATCCTTCGGGTCCAACTGAAGCGCCTTCTCCGCCTCCGCCTTGACGTAGCGCGAGTACTCGATCTTCGTCCGGTTATCCACGAGATCGGTGAGCCGCCCGTAAGCGACCGCCACTGCCAGGTGCGCCTTTTCATTGTCCGGCGCAAGAGCCAGCGCCTGCTTCGCCTCATCCAGCGAGCGCGTTGCGTAGGCCAGCGCTTCCGCGGGCGATTTCGCCTGCGCGATCATATTGCTGCACTGCTGGGAGATGCGGAGCAGGATCTCCGGATTATTCGGGTCCGCCTGTGACGCCTGGTCGAAGAGCGCCAGCGCTTCCGGCGCGTGCAAGGCCCGCACCTCCGCATCACCTTGCTCGATGAGCTTCTCCGCCTGCGGATTGATCGCCGCAGCGGCGTGGCAGGCGAGAAATATCAGCGTGCAAAGGCCCCGTCGATTCATCGGGGCCGGAGGCTAGCCAGAATATTCTACACCGCCAGTGTGAAATATTGAACCGGAAGGCCCGTCCCGCCGCGGCCCAGTGCCGCGGCGGGACCAATTGCCTGACCGGTCGTTACGCCGTCGCACCCGCGAGTTCCGTCTCGGCGGCAGCGTGCGACGCGAGCGGGCAGGATTCAGCGATGTGCCGCACTTCCACCTGGGCGCCGTGGTCCAGGGTGGGGCACTCCCGCGCGATGGCCACCGCTTCATCCAGGCTGCCCGCCCGGACCATGAAGTAACCGCCGATTGCTTCCTTGGATTCAGCGAATGGCCCGTCGGAGACAATGCGCCCGCCTTTGCCGGAGAGGACCTTGCCTTCGGAGTCCAGAGGTTGTCCGGACAGAAGGGTTCCCTCGTCGGTCAGGCGCTTGAACCAGTCCATCATTCGGGATATGGCGCGTTGGGTATCCTCGGCTGAGAGGCCTTTGTGCCAATCGGTGCCGCGGAACAGCAGCAGGTATTCGTTTGTTGTGCTCATTGGTTTGTTTTTGGTTGTTGTTTGTTTGGTGTTTGGATCGAAGAAATCGTGGCCGCGTCACGGAACGAGGATCATCCACATCACGCCGAATTTATCGGTCAGCATGCCGAATCGCGGTGAAAAGAAGGTTTTCTCCAGCGGCATGACCACATTGCCGCCATCGCCCAGCGCGGCGAACACGCGATCCGCCTCCGCTTCGTTCGTGCAA
>Ga0206833_1294_pt1 | contig 11131 bp, 8 predicted proteins | sample Alteio_BWOrgCont_32_FD_152891 | JGI IMG/M metagenome (GOLD analysis project Ga0206833, IMG submission 152891) | Enriched cells from forest soil in Barre Woods Harvard Forest LTER site, Petersham, Massachusetts, United States -... | ecosystem: Environmental > Terrestrial > Soil > Temperate forest > O... | reverse complement strand
CTGCGAACTGAACTGCACACTCTGCGGGCATGCGTGCCCGACCGGGGCGATCCAACGGATTTCAATCGAGGAGAAGACGGGGCTGGGAAAATTTGCGGCGCAAGGGCCGGTGCGGCTCGGGACGGCGTTTTACGATCATGGGCGGTGCCTGCCGTGGGCGATGGAAACGCCGTGCGTGGTTTGCGAGGAAGTGTGCCCGGTTTCGCCAAAGGCGATTTTTTCGCGCGAAGTGACGATTACCAAGCGGGATGGGACGGATATTACGCTGCGGCGGCCTTATGTGGATCCGGCGCTGTGCATCGGGTGCGGGATTTGCGAGCACGAATGTCCCGTGACGGACGAGGCGGCGATCCGCGTGAGCGCGGTGGGCGAGACGCGGAGCCGCGACCGGCGGCTGCTGATGGACGGTGGGATCACGAGCGCGCCGCGCGATTACGAGTCCAAGCAGCGGTAAGTTCGCGGACCGCGGCGCGTGTTGACTCGAGTCACTTAGTAATTATCAATCTCCGCCGTGTCCAAGCCCCAGCCTGCCACCCGACTCCGCACCTGCCGCGCGTGCGGCAGACAATTCGAATACCCGCTCAAGGGGAATCGCGCGACGCGGTTCCACTGCGAGGATTGCGTGGATGTGCCCGAGGAAATCCGGAAGGTGTCGGAGCGACTGTTTACCAGGATTCAGAAACTGGAGCTTACGGTGAAGCGGCTGGAGCAGAAGGCAGCGAGTGCGACGAAGGCCGGAGAAACGGGCGAACCGGGCCATGGGGCGTAAGCCCGCATGGCCCACCGGGCCATGGCTACAACGCTGCCGCGCGAACGGACGCGACCAGGGGAAGTCTCCGGAGGTTCTAGCGCTCACCTCACGCGGCCGGTGAGCCGCTGGGTGACGGGGCTGGCGCTGGGGTCTTGTGATGATGATGGTGGCGGTGGTGATGGCGGCGATGGTGACGATGATGATGGTGATGCTTTGGGGCTCCGGAACCGGAGTTCGCCGCGGCCATGAGCTGGCCGGGGAGAGCCACGGCGGAGATTGCCGCGATCAGGGCGATTAGTAGTGTTCTTTTCATGGTGGGTTGTTTGTTTTTGAGAGTGGAATTGAAGTTACTTCGGCGGCGGGCTGCCGCCGCCCATGGGATGATGGGTGAAGTGCCAATGGTGATGATGATGGTGGTGATGGTGACGATGATGGTGATGATGCCGCCACCACCAGTGGGCATCGGCATGGCCGGTCATGGCCAGGGTTGAGAGTCCCGCGATCAGGGCTGTGAGAATGGTCCTTTTCATGTTGCGTTGGTTTTTAGGATGCAAGGCTGGTTTGGGATATGAATCAGTCCTCGGTGCCCAGGAAGGCGCCGGATGGGCCGACCATGAAATCGAACGGCTTGCCGTTCTTCATGCCCGCGACCTGGAAGGGCATGACGCGATCCGTGGCGACAAAGGACTGGTCAATTTCCTCGATCCGGCCATTGCCGATCGCCGTTTGAATCGCCTGGCGGACAGGGGCGGGCGTTTCGCTGAGGGCGAGTTCCCGACTCAAGAGGCGACCATCGTTTGAAAGGCTGATGTTCCGCTCGCGGCCATCGGGAGCCGAGACGGTGGCGTCGTAAGTGACCTGGCCGCCGTCGAAGGTTTTGTCGATGCCATCGATTTCGCCTGCGCCCGCGGCTGCGAGAGCGGCGCCACGGACGGCGGCGGGCAATTGGTCCAGGTCCACTTCGACGCTGGCGAGCGTACCGTCCCCGGCGAAAGTATAATCGTGCGCGCGGCCATCCGCGGAAATGGTGGCGACATAGCCGGTGTCGCCGTCCTCGAAGGTTTGCTCGATGTCCTCGACCTTGCCCTGGGCTTTGGCGTTATTGATCGCGGCCTGAACGGCGGGAGGGAGATCGGACATGGCCATTTCCATGCGGTAGAGGGTGCCGTCGTCATCGAAGGTGAGATCGCGCGTGCGGCCATTGGCGGTGATGCGGGCGGCGTAGCTGATTTCGCCGTCATCGAAAAGCTTTGCGACGCCATCGAGTTGATCCTTGCCGGCGGCGGCCTGGATTGCCGAGCGGACAACTGCGGGGAGTTGCGCCAAGGTCGTCTCGACGGTGAGGAGGGCGCCATCCTGGGCGATTTCGAAGTCACCTTGGGCGCCGTCCGGCGCGAGGGTTTCGAGTTCATAGGAGACAGCGCCGTCGTCATTCACGCGGTCGACGCTGCTGATTTTGCTGCCGGGGGCCTGGGACTGGATGGTCTTCAGAACGGCGCCGGGGAGTTGCAACTGAACGGGGTTTGCCTGCGCGACGGACTGCTGCGGCTGCTTCCCGTGGAAGATCATCCAAGCCAGACCAATCAACCCGGCCACGGCACAGCATGCGGCTGCGGCGATGAGAGCCGGCGGGAAACGGAATATCTGTGCGCCGGACCTTGCGCCGCAGGATTCGCGGAATTTGCGGATCATCCGGCCTTCGAGGCCGGGATCGGCGGAGCCGGCGTCGAGCGCGCCTTCGATTGCTCTTCGCATGATGAGTTCCTCCTGGTAGAGCTGTCTGCAGGCCGGGCAGGTGGCGACGTGGTAGTTCCAGACTTCGAGTTCGCTTTGGCTGAGGGAGCCCGTGGCGGCGGCGCTGGCCCAAGCCTGGTTGTCGTTATGGATTGTGGTTTGCATCAGATGACTCCGGTTGCATCGGGAAAAAGCTCAGTGCCGATGCCTTTGCGCAATGTCTTCATGGCGCGGCTGAGGATGCCGCGAAGGGCGCCATTGCTGAGCCCCATTGTTTTTTCAATTTCCCGGTACTCCATGCCCTCCATGAAGCGGAGGGTGATGGCGACGCGGTGGCTTTCGGGAAGGGTATCGAGGAGCCGCTGGACGGCCTCGGTGCGCTCCGTGGCGCAGAGATTCGCGCTCGGACAGGGAGCGGCATCGTCAGCGACGGCCTCCATGGTGTCGCGTTCCCCGGGTGCGAAGACCTTCGAGCGCCTGCGGAGGAGGTCGCAAGCCCGGTTCCAGGCGGTGCGGCAGAGCCAGGCGGGGAGTTTGTCCGGGTCGCGGATGAGCCAGCGGCGGGCGTAAGCCTTTAGAAATGTCTCCTGGACGACGTCCTCAGCCTCGGCTGCGTTTTGCAGGACGCCGTAGGCGACGGCGTAAAGCTTGCGGCTGTAGGCGGCGATGACTTCCTCAAACGCGGCGGTGTCTCCGCGCAGGGCGCGCCGGATGGTTTCCCTGTCTGTTGGGCCGTCTGGGCAGGCTGGGCGTGCTGGTTGAACTGGGGGACGGTCGCTGTGCATCGGTGCCGTTTAGAGAAAGACGGGCGAGGGGCGAAAGTTGCGCGATATTTTTTTGGGGCTGGGAAGATTTTGCGATCAGCAGGCCGACGGTTCGAGCCCGACCGCCGGCTGGCTCGCCAAGGTCATCCTCGCTGCCACCCGCTCCCCGCGCTCAGCCCTAATACCAAAATCGGCGGCCGTTGTGCCAGAATCGGATTTGCGCGCCGTTTAAAGTGGCGCGAATCTCGAACAGATTGCCAAAGTCCTACCCCCCGGCGCACTTTGCAGGAAGTGACCGGCGGCGTGATTCAGCTTTTGGTGGTCAGGCCAGGTACAATCATATGCGCAACATTGTTCCAATAATTGCCTTCACCATGACATTGTTCCTCGGATGTCACTCGCCGGCGGCGGCTCAGACCCAGGCAAGGGCGGACGTATCGGGGGCTTACTATGATTGGACCGTGACGCGGCAGCCGGAGCGGCCGTGGATTCATCAATACGACCGGACGCTGGTTTACAAGATAACCCTGGCGATGAAGCAGCCCGGGGAAACGTCGCAAATTTATTTGCGGTGCGACCAGGCGCTCGACGTAATCCGGCGGATTGACAATGCAACCTGCGGGGCGCCGAAGATCACCTACGTCGTGGGGTGGCAATACAACGGGCATGACTCGAAATATCCCGCCTGGGGCGAGGTGAACGCGGGAATCAAGCGCCCGGAAGACGCGACGGCGCTCGACAGCCTGAAGTGGCTGATGGCGGAGGCGAGAAAATATCACACGATCGTTTCGGTGCACATCAACATGTTCGACGCTTATCGGGACAGCCCGCTTTGGGACGAGTACCTGGCGAAAGACGTGATTGCGAAGGACACAAACGGCGTTCCGATCAAGGGGAAGATTTGGCCGGCGGGCAGCGTGCCGGACGACAGCACGCAATCGTATCCCATCAGTTATGCGCGGGAATGGGAAATGGGGCTGGCGCAGCGGCGAATTGACGGGCTGCTGGCGATGCTGCCGATTCAAGAGGCGGGAACAATCCACATCGATGCGTTTCACACGATACCGCCGGGGCCGCAAAAGATGAAATATATCAGTCCATTTCTAGGTTACACGCTGGAGCAGGAGGCGGCGGCGCAACGGAAGACATACCGTTATTTCAGGGACCACGGAGTGGACGCGACGGCGGAGAATAGCACGACCCTGCGAATAGACCCCTTCATTGGCTTGCAGCCGATGGCGTACTCTTACAAGGCGCCGGCCGCGAATATTCCGCCGTCATTGTATTGCGGCATGGCGACGGACAACCTTCAGGGAATGATCAAGCGGAACGAGGCGCATCTGCCGGCGCTCAAGGCGACGTTTTGCACGCGGTTTATGCCGTGGTATTGGGCGCATTGCACCGGAGGGACTGATGACGCCGCGAGCGTGATTGACGCGCCGCAGCAGAAAACGATCGGCGGCGAGAAGATCATGACGGGGGACGACGTCTGCATCCCGGCGTTTTGGCGGGACCACGCACTGGTGGCCTACAGCCGGAAAGGATATACGGCGAAAAGCTGGAAACTGCCGCCCGGCTGGGAGAAGGTGAACAAAGTGGAGATTTCGGACGTGACGACGGAGGGATCAAATGAAGTCAGTGAGATCGGCGTTACAAATCACACGGTGTCGCTGTCGCTAGGGGCCGACGAAGAAGTGTTGGTAACGCCGGCGGAGTAAGCGGCGCAAAGCTGGCAAATACCCAATTTGTAATTTGTAACCGGGAGCTACCCGATTACCCCTCGGAGCATGTCGAGGGCGGTCTGGGCGGTCAGTTCTTTGAACGTGGCGCGGTCGGTGGGGTAGGTGTGTTTTTCGCTTCGGGTTTCGGCGCCGCGGATGGCGAGGGCGATGAAGACGGTGCCGACCGGTTTCTCGGGCGTGCCGCCGCCGGGGCCGGCGATGCCGGTGGTGGAGAGGGCGAAATCGGCATTGGTGGCGCGGAGAGCGCCCTCGGCCATGGCGCGGGCAACGGGGGCGCTGACTGCGCCGTGCTCGGCGATCAAGGGGGCGGGGACGGCGAGGTCTCGGGTTTTGGCTTCGTTTGAATAAGTGACAAAGCCGGCGAGGAAGGCATCCGATGCGCCGGGGACGTTGGTGATTTTATTGGCCAGAGCGCCACCGGTGCAGGACTCGGCGGTAGCGAGCTTTTTGCCGAGGGCGATGAGGCGATGGACGACGACGGCTTCGAGGGACTCGCCGCCTTCGCCGGCGATCTGGGTGGGAAGGGCGGCGGTCATGACGGCTTCGGCGGCGGCGAGGGTTTCCGCGGAGCCGATGCCGCGAACCTCGACCGCGCCGGGGCGGGCGCAGTAGCCGAGCTCGAGGCCGGGGATGGCGAGCAATTGCTCGCCGACGAGGGACTCGACTTTTGATTCGCCGAGGCCGACGACGAGCCAGCGGCGGCTTTGGATTTTGGGGCCTGCGGGCGTGAGGTCCTTTAGAATGGGCGCGACCAGGGTCTCGAACATTGGCTTCAGCTCACGCGGAGGGCCGGGGAGGAGGAAGATGTGGCGCACCGCACCTTGTGAGGCGTGGCGGATGTAGAGGCCGGGGGCGGTGCCGAAAGGATTTTGGAGGACGGTCGCGCCTTTTGGGACGTGGGCCTGGCGGCGATTGCGCGGGGTCATTTCGAGGCCACGGCGGGAGAAACGGGCCTGGATGGCCTCCCAGACGGCCGGGTCCTCGATCAATGGGAGGTGGAGCAGTTCCGCGGTGATTTCGCGGGTGATGTCATCGGTGGTCGGGCCGAGGCCGCCGGTGACGAGGATGAGATCGGCGCGGGAGAGCGATTCAGAGAGGGCGTCGCGGATGGCATCGCCATCGGGAACGGTGACCTGGCGCGCGATGCGGAGACCGAGCTGGAAAAGCTCCTGGCCGAGGTAATTGAGATGAGTGTTGGTGACGTTGCCGAGCAACAACTCGGATCCGGTGTTGATGACTTCGACGATCATTCGCGACAGCCGCTCAGCGGGGCTTTACCGGTCGAGCGCATGGAGCCACGCGGTGACCCGGCTCGCGGCCTCGGCCTCCTCGTCGCTCTGGTAAACATAAAGGAGGTTCGCCAGGATGCGGCGGGCGATGGCCAGCGAGGTCGCGGTCTCCAGATGGTCAGGCTGAAGCTCGAGTTTCTGGCGGGCGAGGATTTGCTTGCACTCCGTGATGCCGATAATGCGGCCGCGCTCGAAGGGATCGAAGAGCACGCCGTCGTGCCGTGCGAGGAAATGGCCGGGGAAATTGATGCCCTCGACGGGAAGGCCACAGCGCTCGCCGATGAGCATGTAAAGGACGGTGAGGGTAATGGGGATGCCGAGGCGGGTGGTCATCACGCGCGGGAGGAGCGTGTTGTCCGGGTTGTAATAATCTTCCGTATTGCCGCGGAAGCCGAGCTGGCCGCCAAGGAAGTGAGCGAGGAGGCGGACGCGATCCTCGGCGGTGTCCTCCGAGGCGCGATAGTGTTCGACGCGGCTGGCCCATTGATCGAGGAGGGCGCGCCATTCCCCGACTTCGGTGCCGGGGATGAGCGCGCGAGCGAGAAGCCAGCAGAAGGCCTCGAGGTCGCCATTTTCACCGAAGGTGTGGCAGATGCGGGCCAGTTCCTGGCTGGCTTCCTCGGAATCGATGCGGCCCATGACATCCCTCACGTGCTCGGTGACGCGCTCATCATACATCGTGAGCAGGTCCTGGAGCGAAGGGAGCGCGGCGCTGCCCTGCTGGGCAAGCTGATCCTTGACGAGATCGACCGTTCTGGGGTCGTCGTCCTGGAGCAACTTTACGATGGCGTCTTTCTGGGCAAACATGGTCTTAGCCCGGCTGGGCCTCAACGGAATGGACTTCGCCGGGTTCGCATTGCACGGTCAACTGGATGGGGCGGCAGCAGACTGGACAATCCTCAATGGTATCGTGACTCTTTTGCGAAGTGTCCACCATCGTGCTGTAAGTCTCCCCGCAGTACGGGCAGACCACGGTGGCATCGGCCAGCAGCTCCATCTTCCGTAAGCTCGTGCCAATTCGGGATTGTGGCAATCCAAAATACAATCCGGAAGAGGAATCAAGGCGGAGGCGAAGACGGGGGGCGAACTGCTGGGAGATATCGTGGGCTAGACCCCGGTTTGGCGTTTGCGGAGCCTCTGGATGCCGAGCAGCATTCCGAAACCGGATATCATCATCGCCCACGTTCCCGGCTCGGGTACCACGGTGAGGGTCAGGCTGTCCGACGTATACTCCGCCTGGTAAATGTTTCCACTGGCCGCGAAGGTATCGCCATTTGGCAGGTTGCTGAATGTGCCGGTCAGACCGCCTGGCGCCGATATGGCGGTGAATACGTCACCGTGCGACAGCGCGCCCGGGGTCGCGGCCAGATCCTCGAAGCTGAACTCGGAGGCCGCATCGAGGCTGACGGAATTTGCGATCAACTCGGAGGAAGAGGCGCCGAGGCCGCCGCCCGTGCTGTTCAGCGTGAAGAGGAGTTCGCCGTCAGAATTGATGGTGAGCGTGCTGCCTAGCGTAAGGGTGCCGGTCGCCGCCACGGATCCCGGCCGAATGACAGCCGTGCCAGCGGGATTGGATTCGTTGCCGATGGTGCCGCTACTGGCGATAAAACCTGTCCCCTCCAATGTTGCGCTCGTCACGACGACGCTTGAGGATCCGCTGAGCGAGCCGGTAATGTTCAGCGCGCCGGCCGTCACGCTCGTCACGCCGGTATAGGTGATGTTCGTGCCGCTGAGGGTCTGGGTGCCCGTGCCGATCTTGGTAAACCCGAGGTTCACATTGCTGCTCATGCCGATGTTGCCCGCATAAGTCGCGCTGGCATTATTGGCTCCCACGGTGAGGACACCATTTCCCACACTATCCTCGACGAAGACCTGACCGGTAGAGCCGGACGAGGCCAGGCCGTCGATCGTCAGATCCTGGCCGGCAAGGTCGACGATCGAGGCGCCTGTGTCACTCAGAACATCGCCGCCATTGATCGTGACATTGCCCGCTCCGGCTCCAAATGGGATCACTCCCGATGACCCCGTGCTGCTCGCGCCGATCTTCACCGTCCCTATGCTGACAGTCGTGCCGCCGCCCCATGTGTTCGCCGTGTTATCCAGGATCAAAAGGCCTGGCTCATTGCTGCTGTTCCCAAACTCGAGGCTGTAATCGTCTCCGTTATCCGTGATCGGCCCCTCAATCGTTCCCCCGGTCGTGCTCGCGGCGCGCGCCGTGATCCGCGAGTTCCCCGTCAGCGTCACCGTTCCCGTGAGGATCACGCCGTTTGTGGCGATGCGCAGCGAGCCGTTATCGCCGGTTCCCGAAGTGCTGGTGGGCGCGGGCCCGATTTCGGATTCATTGACCCCGATGCCGTCAATCGAGATATTATTCGCAAAAGAGCCGGCGACTGCCAAGTAGAGCTGGCCCCCGTTGTCCACGGTCACATTGCCCGTGCCCAGAGCCGCTACAGTCGTGTTGATTCTGAGACGGCCCTGCTCGATCGTCACACCCCCACTGAAACTGTTGGTGGCGCTCAACACCCAGCCATCATTGCCGCTCTTGACGATGCTCAGCGGCGCTCCCGGACCCACGTCGGTAAGGGTGCTCGTTAGAGTCTGACTGGAGATATTCAGCGGCCCTCCGTCGGTGCCCGTCAGGTTCAGCGTTACGGCTGTTGTGCCGCTATAGGCAATGGTGCCGCTCAACGTGGTGCCGACCCCCGACCCGGTAACAAGGCCAATCGTCGCCCCGTTGGGCGTGATTGTGAAACCGCGATTGCTTGACGCGCTATTGGTGCTGGTCAAGACCAATTCACCGCCGTCAAAGACCAGGTTGCCCGGCGCCGACGTGGCCGCGCCGATATCGCTGCCCACTCCCCCGTTTCCGAACACATTCACATGTAGCACCCCGCCGTTTCCAATATCCGTAACCCCCGTGTAACTGTTGGTCTGCGAGATGGTCAGGTTCGCCCCGGGTGCGACCGTCAGCGACGCCGTCCCGCCGATCGCGTCTGGCAGCGTCTCGGTCAGGGCGCCGCTGTCGAACGTCAGGGTATTCTGCCTGACCGCGTTAGTTTGCTGGAGGCTCAGATTGCCGCCGCTCACTATCACCGGCGTGTTGCCGAGCGTTCCGGTTACCGCCAGCGTGCCACTATCGACCGCGGTCGGTCCGGTATAGGTGCTGATTGCGCTGGAAATGGTCCACTGGTTCGAGCCGGCCATGGTCAACCCGCCCGAACTCGTGTCAACCGCACCCGAGAGGGTGCCGGCGCCGGCGCCCGCAAGTGTAAGCGTGCCCGCGCCTGTGACCGTCCCTGACAATGTCAGCGTGCCCGCATCAGAAGAGACCGTCGAATTTCCATCCAGGGTGATCGGACCGGACATAATATTCGCCCCGCTGACGCTCTCGAGCGCGCCGGTGCCGTTCGCCGCCCCGATACCGTCGAGGGTCAGCGTGTCCGTGCCATCTGTAATTCCTCCCTCGACCTGAACAGTCGCGCCGACATCCACCGTGATGGCGCTGCTGACCCCAAAGTTCGAGCCCGGCATATAAGTCACTGTGCCCGCCTCGATGTTCGTCGGACCGGTATAGGTATTCAAGGTCTCAATCGTCAGCTTGCCCGTGCCGCTCTTGATGAGCCCTCCTGCACCGGCGATCCCGAATCCGCTCCCACTCGTGAGTGTATAGTTCACAGCGTTGTTATTGAACGCAGTCGATGTCGGAGTCACATTCGTCGCGGAGATACTGATGGTGCCGGTGTAAGTGGGATTCACGGCCAGTACGCTGTCGTCGAAGAGCACGTCGTCGCCGCTGATGTAATCGGTCGGCGTTCCGGCGATGATCAATTTCCAGTTGTGATTCGGTCCAGTCGTGCCGACCTGCCAGTTGTTGTTGTCGAGCGCCGTCCACTTCGGCGAATCGCCAGTGATGGTCAATTTCACATCGGTGCCGGAGACGCTCAGGATCGCAGCCTGGCGGCTGGTAAGGTCGCCCACCGTGCCGAGTACAAAGTCGTCGCTCGTTCCCGTGGATCTGGTGGCCAGCGTGGAAAAGCCGATCAGGTCGTAGACTGTGCCGCTCGTCCAGCCGTCGCTGCTCGTGGGATTGATGGTTACAATCCCATTGGCATTCAGCGACCCCGTGGTCAGTGCCGTGGTATCCAAAGGCGCAACAGTCGTCACTCCACTGTCATTCAGATCTATCGTCGCCGCCCCGTTAAACGTCAGCGTGCCGATCGTCAATGTCGCCGAACTGCCATTGCCATTTTGCACAATGTTGCCAGCCGCGGCCGCCACAGTGACTGAATCGATCGTCCCCGTGCCATCAATGGTGCCCTGAGTCAGGGTCACCGCCGGCGATAGTGCGACGGAGCTGTTCGCCACCAGCTTCGCTCCACTGCCGCTCACCACAATTCCGCTGGCGCCATTAAACCCACCTACCCCGCCGATGATCATCGTTCCGCCCGACAAACTGACCGGCCCCGAGAATGTGCTCGCTCCGGTATAAGTCCACGTTCCTGCCCCGCTCTGACTGAGCGCGCTCGCTCCCGTGCCGATGATACCCGCGATGGTGCTGCTGCCCGAGCTTGAGCCCGTAATCGTCAGGTTTCCCGGGCCCAGAATGGTCCCCGTATTGGACAGGCTCAGCGATCCCGCATCCACCGATATCGTCGCGTTCCCGCCCAGAGACAGCAGGCCGGCATAACTATTGTTCCCACTTACATTCTCCAGCGCGCCCGTCGCATTTGATGCCCCCGATCCGGTAATGGAAAGCGCGTTGGTGCCGCCGCTAACGCTCCCCTGCACCTGCGCCGTCGCGCCGCCCGCCACGGCGATGGCACTGCTGCCTCCGAACGCCTGAACGTTCTG
>Ga0206833_1290_pt1 | contig 11220 bp, 7 predicted proteins | sample Alteio_BWOrgCont_32_FD_152891 | JGI IMG/M metagenome (GOLD analysis project Ga0206833, IMG submission 152891) | Enriched cells from forest soil in Barre Woods Harvard Forest LTER site, Petersham, Massachusetts, United States -... | ecosystem: Environmental > Terrestrial > Soil > Temperate forest > O... | reverse complement strand
TTCATTCATAAATTCTTTATGATAATCTTCACGCTCATCAAAAATATTAGTAATCAATATTTCAGCATTCAGAGGTCTGGCCAGTAATATCAACTGATAAATGCATTCCAGATCCTTAGCCTGGTTTTGAAAATCTGTAGCAAAAGCAATCTTTTTTATTGGTTTAATTTGAGCGCCTGGTGGCACCAGCAATAAAGGCCTGTTTATATTATCTATCATTTGGCGACTATGATTACCCAACAATAAAGTATTAAGTCCGCTACTGCCATGCGTACCAATGACAACCAGGCCTATATCATTATCATGCCCTAAATGATTGACCATTTCTATTACTGTTCCGGCATTATTTTTAGTGCAAATTATCGGGTTAAAGCCGACGGTTTCCTCCCTTTTCTCCAGTTGTTCCCTTAGCAACCTTAACGTATGGCTACTTTCTTCTAATAGCAGCCCAGATTCTTCCATTGGCCAGCTAACCATTCCGGCTTGCGGCACTTCGGCTGGTTCAATAACAGCATTACAAATAATCATATTGGCTTTAACCCGCTTGGCGAGGCTGTAGCCATAATTCAGCGCATGCGCGGCATTGGCCGAAAAGTCTGTTGGAAATAGGAATTTTTTCATGGTATACAAAGCTGCCGTTAATAAAAAAGCTAAAGAATGATACTCGTCACTATTTCAGATGTTTATCGTCATTGGCGGATAGTTAAATATTGGAGAAGTTTGATTCTATGTTAGGAGCATTAAACAAAGATCAGATTGAGGCCCTGTTAACGGAGCTTCCGGTAGGCCGGATAGGTTGCCATGCAGATGGTATAACCTATATTGTACCGGTAAATTATGTTTACGATGGTATAAATTTATACGCACATTCGGCGAAAGGCATGAAAATCGACATGATGCGAAAAAATCCCCAGGTATGTTTCCAGGCCGATGCGATTACAAACCTTCAGAATTGGGAGAGCGTAGTTTGTTGGGGTAAATTTGAAGAAATAACCGGTATGCTTGAACGGGAGCATGCTATGCAAAAGATTATCAACAGGGTAATGCCGCTCATGCAGGGAGAAACTGCACAGCCGTCGCATGGGTTTACAGATAGCGCAAGCGACGTGGGGTTTGACATGGAGCTGATATTGTATAAGATAGTTTTAAGTAAGAAGACAGGAAGGTTTGAGAAAGAATAAAGAAATCTGAAAATACAAAACCACTAATCTTTCTTTAACGTCTTGTATTTGCTTACTCAATATTTGCTAATCGTTTTAAATCGTCCATAAAAAGTTCGAAAACTATGAGGTTAAGGTCATCGTCGACCGCAAATCAGATTTAGCACCTGTTTGCGGTTTTTTTTGCTCAAAAACGGCCCTTACGTTATCAAAAACGTGGATTGCCTCATTCATTCTGATAGTTCAATCTGTTTAGCGCAGTTCTCGGGCTTTATTGATTTTTAAGGGATATTCGGGCAGTTGTAATCCAAAAAATAATTTGTTTAACATTGTTTTTTTATTTTCATAACTTTATGGGATTGATCTTTCTGACATGACTGAATATAAGACTCTAATTGATAGTGAACTGGTTGTGCTGTTTCTACAGCAGGATCGGAAAGCTTTTGAAGAGATCTACCGTCGCTATTGGCACCCGTTATTTTTGCATGCCTATCATATTCTTGATGATGAAGACGAAGCACAAGACATTATTCAGGACCTTTTTATTGCTTTTTGGAACAGGTCATTTGCAGACAGGATTCATACCAGCCTGAAGGCTTATTTATATGTAATGGTCCGTAATAAAGTACTGAACCATATCCGCAAAAATAAAATAAATGCCAATTTCATACAGCTTTTGGGTACAAAGCTTACTGAAAAGGATTTTAATACAGTACAAGATATCGAACTAAAAGAGCTAACCATACTGATTGATAGTGAGATAGATTTGTTGCCGCCCCGAATGAAACAGGTTTTTGAAATGAGTCGTAAGGAGTTTCTGACTCATAGGGAAATTGCAGAACGTTTAGGCACATCTGAAGAGACCGTAAAAAAGCAAATCACCAATTCCTTAAAATTGCTGCGTGTTAAATTTGATCAACACCTCTTTCTGGCTGCACTATTGGCCGAAGCTATCCGCCATGGCAGATATTAAACTACCGTTAATTTTATTTTAAATCCGAATACCCCTCTTGCCTCTCCGCATGTGTCATGCTCATAACCGAAAGGAATATGGAAGACGCAAACAAAAAAGCAGCTGAACTTATAGATCGTTACCTTCAGGAGATGTGTACACCCGAAGAATGCGCAATTGTAGAAGCGGTTTACAAGCAATTCGCCCATCAAAAACTGTTTAAAGAGGGTGATCTTGATTTTACCCGCATAGGTGAAGATAGTTTCTTAAACATATCAGCAACGATTGATGCGCAGCAGCGTGGTCCGGTTAAATTATGGCTACGCATTGTGGCGGCGGCATCCATTTTATTATTTGTTTCCATAAGCGGGTATTTTATCTGGCATAAAAATCCGGATGCCACAACTATGGTTACTGCTAAAAACGATATTCCTCCTGGTCATAGCCAGGCAACCTTAACCTTAGCAAGCGGTCAGAAAATTGTTTTAACTAAAGGATTGTATAAGAATTTAACGCAGGGAACTACGGCTATCAAAGTTAACGATGGTATTACCTATACCACCGGTTTAAAAGGCAATGCAGAGACAACTAGTTATAACACACTTTCTACAGCCAATGGGGAGCAATCGCCTTATCCATTAATTTTGCCGGATGGATCCAAAGTATGGTTAAATGCCCAATCCTCAATAACCTTCCCAACCGTATTTAACGGCAAAGAAAGAATTGTTAAAATTACAGGAGAGGCCCTGTTTGAGGTATCGCATAATGCCAAACATCCATTCCTGGTACAAACTCAAAAGCAAACTATCGAAGATATCGGCACTATTTTCAACGTAAATGCCTATGCTGATGAGCCTGCTACAAAAACAACGCTCATTGCAGGGAAAGTTAAAGTAAATAACATGCTTTTGGAACCCGGTCAACAAACTGATGGCAGCCATATTAAAACCGTTAATACTAAGAGATATACAGCATGGAAAAACGGTGACTTTTATTTTGAGGACGATGCTATTCAAACCGTTATGCGGCAACTTTCGCGCTGGTATAATATCGAAGTCACATACGAAGGCCGTATAACAACAGATGGATTTAATGCACAGATCAGCCGCAGCAAAAATATCAGCGCAATCTTACATATCCTCGAAAACACCAAAGGTGTACACTTTAAAATTGAAGGAAGGAGGGTCACTGTTATAGAGTAATCATTACCATACTTCACCGTGATCTCATAAAAAAAGTCACCTGGCTGTAACCGGATGACTTAGAAAGGATTGCCCCAATAATTATTTAACTATTTAAGAACCGCGCCAAGCCTCCTTGTCTTCGAAAACCAAAGGCGAAACGCACAACCCTAACTTAGCAAATGTACAAAATTTACTCAGAACACTTTGTACTGCCACCCGGCTTTACAAAAAAACTCGCGTTGTTCATGAAATTAACCACCCTGATGCTATTCATAGCCTTTATGCAGGTAAGCGCCAGTAGCCTTGCGCAAAAGGTTACTTTATCCGAACGGAATGTATCGTTAACTACAATTTTTGAGCAAATTCGAAACCAGACCGGTTATGATTTTGCTTACACCACTGCAACCATAAAGGCTGCCAAGCCGGTGACCATTGATGTGAAAAATGTTGATCTGAATCAAGTATTGGAAAAAATATTTGCGGGTCAGCCGCTTAATTATACCATAGAAAACAAGTCTGTGGTTATATCGATAAAAGAGCCCTCCCTACTCGACAACCTTCGGGATAAAGCAGCCAAACTATTTGCCCTTCCGGGAAATGTACACGGAAAAGTCGTTGATAGCCTGGGTCAACCTGTGGTGGGCGCAGGCGTAAGCCTTACCATAAAGGGATACTCTTATGGTACAGTTACTGATAGTAAAGGCGAATTCCAGTTTGATAAGTTACCACAAGGGAGTTATACTTTGTTCGTGTCTTATATAGGCTATAAAAAAATTGAAAAGATTGTGGAAGTGAATGGCAATGACGTGTCACTCAATCTGGTATTGCATAATTCATCTTCGGCACTGGATCAAATCCAAGTCATCGCTTATGGTACTCAATCCAAGCGTTTTAGTGTCGGCTCCGTGGCTACCGTTACTGCCGAGGATATAGAAAAACAACCTGTAACCAATCCTTTGCTCGCATTACAGGGGCAGGCTGCCGGATTGGTCATCAATTCCACCAGTGGCATACCCGGATCGCAGGTAACCGTTCAAGTAAGGGGTCAGAATAGCTTGCTGAGCAATACCCTTAATAACACAACCAATCTAAAACCCTATGACCAACCCTTATTTATCATAGATGGTGTACCGTTCGCCTCTCAAAATGTTAACATCAATCAAATAGCGTCACTGGTGAGTACACAAAATTTCATTGGTGGCAGTATCCAGCCGGGTGGAGGCTTCAGCCCTTTTAATAACATTAATCCTGCTGACATTGAAAGCATCAGCATATTAAAAGATGCAGACGCAACTTCTATTTACGGCACGCAAGGATCCAATGGTGTTATCATTATTACGACTAAAAAAGGGAATCCGGGTGCCACACATTTTGACCTGAATGTGAATACAAGCTTTAATTCAGCAGCTGCCCCTGTTCAAATGCTGAATACACAGCAATACCTGCAATTAAGAAAAGATGCCTTTGCAGCAGATGGGGCAACACCAAGTAACGATCCGAATAATTATCTCGCTTATGCTCCTGACCTTACCATTTTCGATCAGAACAGATACACCAACTGGGAAAAGGTTATTTTTGGCAAAACCACCAATAATACAAGTGTCCATGGCAGCCTGTCGGGTGGAACGGAGAATAATACTTTTATTATGTCAGCCGGTTATGACAGATCTACCTATAATTATCCCGGTGATTTTGCTGACCAGCGATTTACATTTCATAGCAACCTTCACCATCTCTCTACAGATAGACGCCTTACCGTAGATATGACCACTGATTTTGGGTATGACCAAAACAGTACAGCAGCATATGGAGGCGGGCAGGATATCGTTTTGCCACCTAATTTACCTGACTTATTAAGTCCATCCGGTGGATTAATTTGGAACTATAAGGGAGCGGATTTAACCCAGGATCAATTTTATAGTGGATTGCAGCAGCCTACCGATTTGCAGAATTATAATTTTAATGCGTCATTTCATATTGCGTATAAAATAATAGATGGCTTAACGATAGGGGCTGATATCGGTTATAACCGTAATACGACAAGTGAGCATTCTATTAATCCGACTTCGGCACAAAATCCGGCAGGATATGATGTTATCGCTACTTCAACCTTTGCTAATACCATCTTTCAAACGATAAACGTTGAGCCTCAAATTAAATACAACAAAACTTTTGGCAAAGGCATTTTCAGCGCGTTAGTAGGTTCAACCTATAAAAAGAATACAAACAACTCCAACCAGATAGAAGGAAGCGGGTATTCAAATGATAACCTTCTCGGGTCGATTAATGGCGCGACAACATTAGCCGCTTTTGATGGTTCCAACATTTATAGATATAGTGCAGGTTTCGCACGTCTAAATTATATTTATGACAGTGAGTTCATCCTCGATTTGACTGGCAGGCGTGACGGCTCCAGCAATTTTGGCCCTGGTCAACAATTTGGTAATTTTGGTGCTGTTGGTGCCGGCTGGATATTTACGGAAGAGAAGATTTTTAAAAGCTCTCCGTCTATATTGAGTAATGGTAAATTATCAGGCAGCTATGGCACTTCCGGATCTGACGGTATCCAGGCATACCAATACAATGCTTTATACAAAAACATTGGTTTTGTCCCCCCTTTCCAGGGCATCATACCCACATCGCCTTATAACCTTTATAATCCCGATTATAGCTGGGCGTTAAAAAAATCTTTGAACCTGGCATTAGACCTCGGCCTTTTTAATAACCGCATTTTATTTAATGCTACCTATTACAGAGCCCGCGAAAGTAACCAGTTAGTAAATTATCCTTTACCTGTTCAATCGGGCATTTCTTCGGTTCTGGGTAATTTAGGTGCTACTGTTCAGAATCAGGGCTTTGAATTTACCATTAACTCGACTAACATTAAGACCAAAGACTTTTCATGGAAAACCAATTTCAACCTGACCTTTAACCGGAATAAATTGATTTCTTTTCCAGACCTGGCCAATTCTTCTTATAGCAGCCAGTATATTATTGGCCAGCCGACTGCTGTCGTCTACGGTTATAGATACAAGGATGTAAATCCTACAACCGGGCTTTTTGAGTTTTACAAGAAAGATGGAACAGTTACCTCTACCCCAGCTTATGGGCCCGCTTCAATCGGTGGCGATGAGGTTCCCATTGCCAACCAGGAGGTGAAATACACGGGGGGCTTTGGTAATACATTCACCTATAAACAGTTCAGTCTTTCTATTTTTTGCCAATTTTCCAGCCAGAACGCGCCTAATTACTTAGCGGGTGTGTACACTAGCCAACTTGGTTTTGAGAATAATGTACCTACAGCTGTGCTTAATAATTATTGGAAAGCACCCGGTGATGTTGCTCAGTTGCAGCGACTAACAAGCGGTTATAGTTCTGCCGCATTTGGACCTGCACTGACATTTGCACAATCGAGTGGAGTATATAGCGATGATACCTACCTGCGTGTAAAAACTGTTTCATTGTATTACCAACTACCTAATGCCTTTCTTAAAAAGGTACATATAAAAGGGGGAAACGTATTTATAAATGGCCAAAATCTGCTGACGTTCACCGACTATAAAGCGGGAGATCCGGAACTACCCGGTTCATATACCTCTTTTCCGATACAGCGTATTCTGGCACTTGGTTTAAATCTCAAATTTTAAGTAACTGTGATTATGAAAAAGATGTCTTTCAATATATATAAATTAGTATTAGGTGTTGTTTTAGTTGCCGGGTCAATTTCATCCTGTAAAAAATTACTTGTGATTCCCGCAAATCCACCTTCATCAATTACCCAGCAAGAACAATTTGCTGATAGCGCAACTACAATGTCAGCTGTTGCCGGCGTTTATACTTATACTCCAGGGAATGGTTTTGCCTATAGCGATGGTTTTTTAACCGCCGCCACTGCGCTTTCATCAGATGAGTTGTCAACCATTATCGCTAGCGACGATCAGCAATTTTATAGCTATAACTTAACCCCGTTAAATGCCGGCATTGCCAATCTATGGGGATCTCCATATCAAAGTATTTACCAGGTAAATGCGGTATTGAGCGGTATTACCAACAATAATGGTTTGTCTGTCTCCTTCCAAAGGCAGATAACCGGAGAAATGGAAGTGGTACGCGCCCTGTATTATTTCAATATGGTTAATTTGTTTAGTGGTGTCCCATTGGTAACCACAACAACTTATGCTGAAACAAATCGTCTGCCGAGGTCCTCAGCTGCCGCTATATATGCCCAGGTAAAAGCCGACCTTACAGATGCCAGGAAGAAATTAACAGCGACTAATCCATCGGCAGGGCGGTTTCGCCCCAATCTTTACACAGCAGTAGCATTGCTTGCTAAAGTTAATTTATATCAGGGCAATTGGCAAAATGCTTACAATGAAGCCGATTCGGTTATCCGCTTAGGTGGTTATAACCTGGAACCTAACCTCAATAATGTGTTCCTGGACGGTAGTGTAGAAGCTATTTGGCAATTACCAGCAAATGGTCTATATTCAGTATACACAGATGCGGCAAATTTTCAACCTCAATATGCCGGAGCAAACCCTAATTACCTGGTAACGCCGTTTTTGTTAAACGCATTCGAGAGTGGGGATCAACGCCTGCAAAATTGGATAGGCTCAACATCTGTAAATAATCAGACGCTTTATTATCCGAATAAATATAGAAATATAAGTCCAACTGCAACTCCGGCTGAAGATCAAATGATATTGAGATTAGGTGAGTTGTACCTGATCCGTGCCGAAGCTGCTGCACATTTAAGTAACCTCACCCAGGCTTTAGCAGATGTAAATACCATACGTGCCCGGGCCGGCTTAGCAGCGGTAAATGCAACAGCTCAGACTGACGTATTGAGTACTATTATGCACGAACGTCAGGTAGAGCTTTTTTGTGAATGGGGCAACCGCTGGTTTGATCTGAAAAGGACCGGAACAGCAGCAGCAGTCCTTAATGCAGAAAAGACAGGTTATACCACTAATGCAGAGTTATATCCAATTCCACAGACACAAATCCAATTAAATAATTTATTAACCCAAAACCCGGGGTATTAATTAAGAGATCAATTCTTGATAATAAACAGATTTTAAGATTCACTTACCTGGCATAATGATACCCGGGTAAGTGGATTTATTACCCACTTACAATATGAAATATCCTATGAAAAAAATGAATTTACTAAGCAATATGTTGCTTATTTTATTGTGTTCGCTAAGCTTAATAGCCCAGGCACAAAATACAGTACTTACAGGTCAGATAAAGGGCTTAGCCGGTGGAACTGTTAAAATTACCTATGATAAAGACGGTGTATTCAAAAACGATTCAGTAAAAGCGATTAATGATGTTTTTACTTGGGAAACAAATTTAAGCGCGCCGCAACTAATTAGCTTTATGGCGGGTCGCAACGGTTATCCCTTTTTTGTAGGGCCTGGCCATATGACGCTTACTGGCGTTAAAGATTCTGCTCTATCATACAAATTAAGTGGCTCTCAAATGCAGGATGATGCGGAAATATTTAGTGCATCTGTTAAAGATATAGCAGATCAGTCGAATCTGCTATATTTCGGATATAGGAAAGCATCTACAGAAGAAAAAGCTGTATTAGATAAAAAGCTAAATGATCTTAGAACACAGAGGGAGGAGAAGACAATTCAATTTATAGCTGATCATCCCAAAAGCTTTTTCAGTATTTATCTGATATCAAATCGTGCCTCGTTTGGTACTGATTACACGGAGATTAAATCCTTGTATGATAAGCTTGACGAATCGATAAAACAGACTGAAGCCGGTCAAAAGCTCGACCAAAAGCTGGAATTATTGAAAAAAAGCCGGATAGGAACGCAAATGACAGATTTCACACAGAATGACACCAGTGGAAACCCGGTGAAGTTTGACAGTTTTAAAGGGAAATATGTACTGGTTGATTTTTGGGCCAGTTGGTGTGGGCCGTGTCGCGCGGAAAATCCCAATGTATTGAAAGCTTACAATGCCTATAAAGACAAAGGATTTACGGTTGTTGGGATTTCATTGGATAATAAAGCAGACAACTGGAAAAAGGCCATACGCGAAGACAAAATGCCGTGGACACAATTATCAGATTTAAAAGGTTGGAAGAACGATGTATCTACCGATTTTGGAATACAATCCATCCCAAGCAACCTGCTCATTGATCCATCCGGCAAAATTATAGCTAGAGATATCAGAGGTGCAATGCTTGAAAATAAGCTGAAACAATTAATGAATTAATTATTGCTGAACATACAAAAAATGAATATAAATTTTCGAATAAAATCACTGGCAATACTGGTGTTTACGCCTTTTGCGTTATTTGCGCAAGCCCCTAAAAAACAGGTTGGCAATTTGCCGCTTGATCCTGCTGTTCGTACCGGAAAATTAACTAACGGTTTTACTTACTATATCCGGCATAACGAAGAACCTAAAAACCGGGTGATATTCTACCTTGCTAATAAAGTAGGTTCCATATTAGAAACTGAAGACCAGCGCGGGCTGGCGCATTTTATGGAGCACATGAGTTTTAATGGTACAAAGCATTTTCCCCATAACGAGCTTGTCAATTACCTGCAAAAGGCGGGCGTGCGTTTTGGCGCCGATATTAATGCTTACACCAGTTTTGATGAAACGGTTTACCAGTTACCACTCCCATCCGATAAGCCAGATCTGCTGCAAGATGGCTTGTTGATCATGCGCGATTGGGCACAGGAAGCTACACTTGACCCTGTAGAGATAGATAAAGAACGCGGAGTTGTACTTGAAGAAAAACGCCTTGGTAAAGGAGCGTCCGAACGCATGCGCCAGGTATATTTTCCTATCCTCCTGAACCACTCCCGGTATGCCGACCGGCTGCCCATCGGTTTGGACACGGTATTGAATAATTTTAAACCTGCTACCATCAAACGTTTTTACCAGGATTGGTACCGGCCCGACCTTCAGGCGCTAATCGTAGTCGGCGATATCAACGTTGATGAAATGGAAAAAAACATCAAAGCAAAATTCAGCGACCTGAAGAACCCGGTGGAAGAAAAATCACGTATTGTTTACACCGTTCCGCTAACCGGGAAGAACCAGTTTATTTCATTGACTGATAAGGAAAATAAGGCTACCTCTGCGGAGATCCTGATTAAGCATCCTGAACAAAAAGTAAGGAGTGCTGCTGATTATCGTAACCTCATCATCCACTCGCTATTTAATGATATGCTTAGCGCACGTTATGATGAATTAACCAGACAAGCGGATCCTCCCTATATATCAGGAGGAGCAAGCATTAGTAGTTTCATAAACAGCATTGACTGTATCGGCGAAAACAATGTTCGGGTCGTTGGCCCGGTTAGTAAGGCCGGCTTTATTTCGACCGATAAAGCCATCCACAACCCCTTTGTCCATGCGGGGTTCTGTAAAACGGGCATATGCTAATTGCAACATGGTTTCCATGTCGTTAGTCGCCGAGCCGCCACTAATAAGCTCGTAACGTTCACTAATTCCCAAGCCCACACTCGCCTGTTTACCGCTAAGATATTTCTCCAATTCGGCTGCATTATAATTCCCTACTCCGCCGATTGCAGTGAGGACAGCGGCATAATTTGCAGATTGAAAATCGGTATCGCTATATAACGAACTGCCACCCGGCGCAAATGCATTGAACATTACCTGATTGCTGTCGAAATCTGTCGGCTTTAACACAACTTTAACTCCATTACTTAGCGTTAGGGTAGTAGTGTGAAGCACCTCGTCGTTTTCCTGTTTAATGATTTTACCTGCCACAGGTTCGTGCGAAAGTAATGGCAATTTGCTCATTTCATCTTTGTAAGGCTGTAATGGTTCTGCTTCTACTTGTGCCAGCCAGGTTTCTACAGTACTTTGATTTGGCAAATTCGCTTTTTCTTTTTCAGGGGCTGTGATCAAAATATCGCGATCC
>Ga0206833_1280_pt2 | contig 11282 bp, 11 predicted proteins | sample Alteio_BWOrgCont_32_FD_152891 | JGI IMG/M metagenome (GOLD analysis project Ga0206833, IMG submission 152891) | Enriched cells from forest soil in Barre Woods Harvard Forest LTER site, Petersham, Massachusetts, United States -... | ecosystem: Environmental > Terrestrial > Soil > Temperate forest >... | reverse complement strand
GAGAACGAGGCCAAAGAGGGAGAGGGCGTTGATCGAGAACCCCAGGGCGGACATGACGGCGAAGGTGCCGACCAAAGAGACGGGGACCGCGGCCAGGGGGATGATCGAGGCCCGCCAGGTCTGGAGGAAAAGAATGACGACCAGGACGACGAGGAGGATGGCCTCGGCCAGAGTGTGGACGACCTTGTCGATAGAGTGGCGGACGAAAATCGTTGGGTCGTACACGATGTTGTAGTCGAGACCGTCGGGGAAACTTTTCTTCAATTCGGCCATGGCGGAGCGCACGGCGTTGGAGGTCGCAATGGCGTTGGAGCCGGGGAGCTGGAAGATGGGCAGGGCGACGGCGGCCTTGTTGTCGAGCAGCGAGCGCAGGGCGTAGTCGGAAGCGCCGAGTTCGATCCGGGCGACGTCGCGAAGCTGGACCCGCTCGCCGCCGGGGCCGACCTTGACGATGATGGAACCGAATTCGTCCTCGGTCACCAGGCGGCCCTGGGTGTTGATCAGAAGCTCGGTCGCAACCGGGGAAGTGGTGGGCTGCTTGCCGATCGCGCCCGCCGCGACCTGGATATTCTGCTCGCGGATGGCGGCGACGACGTCTGAGGCGGTCAGTCCCTTGGCCGCGACTTTGTTGGGATCGAGCCAGACGCGCATGGCGTAGTCGCCGGAGCCGAAAACGGGGACATCCCCCACTCCGGGCAGCCGGGCCAGGACGTCGCGGACCTGGAGGGTGGCATAGTTGCGGACGTAGATGTCGTCGTAGCGATTTTTCGGAGAGAAGAGGTGGACGACCATCATCAGGTCGGGCGAGGACTTGGTCGTCGTGATCCCGAGGCGGCGGACCTCCTCGGGCAGCTTGGCCTCGGTCTGGGAAACGCGGTTCTGGACCTGGACCTGGGCGGTGTCGAGGTTGGTGCCGAGCTTGAAGGTGATGGTCAGGGTCATCACCCCGTCGCTGGTGGCTTGGGAAAACATGTAGAGCATGTTTTCCACGCCGTTGATCGACTGCTCGAGGGGAGCGGCGACGGTTTCGGAGATGGTCTTGGGGTTGGCGCCGGGATAGGTGGCCTTGACCACAACGGTGGGCGGAACGACCTCGGGGTATTCGCTCACCGGGAGGCGGAAGAGGGAAATGAGGCCCACGAGAAAGATGATCGAGGAGACGACGCCGGCGAAGATCGGGCGTTTGATGAAGAAATCAGAGATGTTCATGGCGAAATTTGGGCGAAGCAGTGGCTATTGGTTGGTCTAATCGGGCGCCCTAGCGCTGGGCCAAGGCGAGAGCGGGCTCGGGATCGACGGCCATGCCGGGTCGTACGTGCTGGAGGCCGTTGACGATAACGTCGTCGCCGAGTCCGAGGCCTTTCTCGACGATGCGCTTGTCGCCGACCGAGCCACCGAGGGTGACGGTGCGGTAGGAGGCGACTCGGTCATGGCCGACCACCAGGACGAACTTCTGGCTTTGGTCGGTCTCGACCGCCCGCTCGTTGACGAGAACCGTTGGCCGGGGAGCGCTGATGGGCACACGGACCCTGGCGAAGAGGCCGGGCACGAGGGCTCCATCGTGGTCGGGGAAAACGAGGCGGAGTGTGAGCGAGCCGGTCTCGGGATTGAGACGGTTGCTGGCGGACTCGATGTAACCCTGCCGGGGATAGCCCGTCTCATCGGCCAGTTCGAGGGCGACGGGGATGCGGTCGCCGGACGAGGACGCGTGCTCCTGAGCGTAGCGGTTGAACCGGAGGAATGTCGCTTCGTCGATGTCGGCGTAGACGTAGGCCTGGCCGACGGAAACGATGGTGGCGAGGAGCGAAGCGTCTCCGGGAGATCCGGAAATTAAATTGCCTTTCGTGATGAGGGCGCGGCCGATCCGGCCCGTGATCGGAGCGCGTACCTCCGTGTGTTCGAGATCGAGGCGGGCGGTGGCGAGGTCGGCCTCGGCTTCGGCCGCGCGGGCGAGGCGGCCCTCGGCCTCTTCGCTCGAAATGGCGGAGGCGGCGAGGAGTTCGCTCGCCCGCTTCGCCTCGCGTTCGGCATCCTTGGCCCGGGCGGTCGCCAGATCGAAAGTGGCGCGGTACCAGCGGGGATCGATCGTGAAGAGGACATCGCCCTCGTGGACGATCTGACCCGACTGGAAGTGCACGGCCTCGAGGTGGCCGGAGACCCGGGCGCGAAGTTCGACGGTCTCGATCGCATCGACGTGGCCCGTGATCTCATCGTACTCGGAGAGAGATTCGACTTCGACGGGGGCGACGGTCACGCGGGGAGCCGGCATCGCCAGATGGTCCTGGGGAGCGGCGGAACTGCGGGAGCGAAGGGTGATGGCGGCGGCAATGGCGGCCGCCGCGACGAGTATGGCGGCAAGAAGGGAAACGGCCTTTGATTTTGTGTTAATCATGATGTGTCCTTATTTCAGTTTGAGCTATCGTAGGCGGTGAACAGTACGAGTGAGGCGAGGATGGCGACGGCGGTGATCATGGCGGGAAATGCGTTGGGTTATTCGGGATAATGGGTGAGAGAAATGGGAATTCGGTCGATGAGACCGGCCCGGCGGAGAACGTAGGCGGGCACGACCAGGCCTGCGGGAGGCAGGTCCTCCGCCGCGGTTTCGGAAGCCGGACGGGAGCGGGATCTCGTTGGATTGAATGAGGAGTTCCGCGACGAACTGAAATTGGTGAGATTCATTAAAAATGGGCTGGGATCGAGTTCTCGGATCATGGGAGTTGCTAAGTAGTTGAGTATTTAACTAGTGAATTGGGTCAAAAAAAGGCGCACAGACGTGCGCTTGAAGCGGAGGTTAATAAAAAAATCAGGCCTTCAGAGATGCGACGGATTCCTTGGAAGTCTTAACCCGGAGCAAGCGAAACGCCGACTCGGGGAGCTTTTTCAGGACGTCCGGATTGTTCATGATACGAGCCTCTCCCACTGTGCCTTCGATGAGTCCGAAGAGCGCCGTCGCTTGTTCGGCGGCATCGCAGGGCTCGATCGCGCCTTGGGCGGCAGCGTCGCGGATGGCGGATTCGTAGTAACGGCGCTTGCTGGAGAGGATGTCGCGTATGGTCGCCGTGACGTCCACTTCCTGAGTGCTGACTTCGGATCCGACTGAAAAAATCGGGCAGCCGAGAAATTTGCCTCTCTTTTCCTTTTGCTCGGCCGCACGGACGTGAATGCTCTCAAGATAGTTTGTCAGGCGTTCAAGCGGCTCCAGGGAGGAGGAAAAGACATTGTCCAGATGAGGCTTCCATTCCTCATTCCAGAGTTTTTCGAGCGCCGCCACGGCCAGGTGGGCCTTGGACTTGTAAAAGTAGTAGAAGCTCCCGGGCCTGACCCCTGCCCGCTTGCAGATGTCGTCGATCGTCACGGCTCCATAGCTCTCCTCCCACATGAGCTCGAGGCTCGCGTCCATCAGTTTCTGGCTGGCATTTGAGGTTCTTCCCATGACGAGGACAATTAATAGTTGAGCGTTTCACTATTGCAAGCATTTTTTAAAGATTTTTTTAAATCAACCATTGTCATGCTACCGGCTTGATCTTGTAGCATAATGCTACACTTTTAACCCATGAGTTCAATCCCGCTTCGCATCGATTCGGACCTGGTCAACCTGGCAAGAACGACTGGCGCGTTGTTCGACCGGCCGCCGACCGCACAAATCGAGCACTGGGCGAAGCTTGGCCGCGTGCTCGATAGTGTGTTGCTCGGCGAAAGCGCCGCCAACGTGAAGCAACGGGGAAGCATCGTGGATATCGATCGAGTTGTGGCGTTGTCTCAATCCGCCAAAGGCCAAAAGAGAGCGCTTGCGCTGATTGCGAAGCATGCCGGTCCGGTTTACGAGACCGACCCCAAAGAGCCCGACCTCGTCGTTGAACGCCGGGCAGACGGCTCCATTCGTCGCGGACGGTTTTCAAATCGCCAGTTCGTTTCAATCGACTGACGCACACGGGCATGGGACCGCGATTGCTCTTTCTCGCCGGACCCAACGGTGCCGGCAAATCCACCTTTTTTGACGCATTTCTGAGGGAGAGCGGACTGCCATTCGTAAACGCCGACCGCATCGCAGCGGCGCTCGGCATCTCGGACACCGAGGCTGCAGCCGCAGCGGATGTGGCGCGGAAACAGCTCCTGGTCGAAAGAATGTCATTCATCACCGAAACGGTCTTTTCCGATCCAGTCGGGGCAAAGCTCCAATTTTTGCGGGATGCGCTCACGGCAGAATTCCGCGTGACGCTCCTTTTCATTGGCATCTCCAGCGCCCAACTCTCCGGCGCTCGCGTGTCTCAGCGCGTGCGTTCCGGCGGTCACGACGTGCCGCCGGAACGCCTTGAGCGCCGCTTCCGACAGTCACTCGAGAATCTTCGCCTGGCGCTGGAGTTTGTCCCCGAAATCCACGTCTACGACAACAGTTCCTCCGAAACTCCCTATCGACTCGTTCTCAGCGTCCGGGCCGCCAAAATCGAATTTATCGCCGATCCGCTCCCCGCTTGGCTGAAACCAATCATTCCAAGTTAAGGGGCGGCCAAGAGGGGGTCAGCCTCCGGCGACTCCTTCGCCAGCCACCGGCACCGGGTCGATGCGCCACAGGAGTGCCATGGCGATCACGCCGATCCACGGCACCAGACCCGCGAGGCCCAGACCCACGTCATAGCTGCCGGTTCGATCGATCAAATGGCCGAAGAAACTGTGCACCGGCGAGGTCACGATCCAGGCAAAAGCCCCGAGGATCCCAGTCAGGCGGCCGACATAGGCGGCGGGGAGTTCCTGGATGAAGCTGTAGTAACTGGGAAACAATGCGAGCGCACCGGCACCGACGAGCAGGATCGTCCCCAGCAGGGGCCAGCCCTTGCCCAGCCACGGGGTAACAATGCTGAGCGAAGTCAGAACACAGCCTCCCATGTAGACGCGGCGACGCGCCCGGTGCGGCAGCACCCCGCGCCGCCGGATCAGCCAGAGCGAGGCGAGGCCGGCGGCGAAACACCCGATGTCGGCGGCGACGAAATAAATGGAATCGAAATCCAGGGCGGCCCGCTCCGAGTAGCCGCGTCCATTCTGCAGGAACTTCATCAGCCAAACGCGGTAGACGCTCCAGACGGTTTGCGGACCGACAATGAGGAGGGCCACCGCCCAAAATCTTCCCCCGATCAATATCCTCCCCAGCTCCATCGGTTTCCGTTTCGCCGGTGCGGCCGCAGGCGCCCGGCGCAAGTCGCGGGGACGGAGAAAAACGAACCAAATGACCACCCAAAACAGGCCGATCGCGCCGATCGCAATGAAAGGCGCCCGCCAGGAGCCCGCGCGATCGGTCACCATCATCTTCATGATCTGGGGGGTGACGACCGCGCCGATCGCGGCGCCGCTTTGCAAAATGCTGTTGCCCATCATGCGATCCTTTTCGTCCAGCAGGGCGTACGTTGTCCGCACCGCGCAGGGCCACTGGCCCGCCTCGAAAAAGCCCAGCAGACCGCGGCAAACCAGCAGTCCCTCATAGTTGTGGGTCCACCCGGTCGCGATGCCCATGACCGACCAGGCCGCCAGGATGCCCGGATACAGGAAGTAGATCCGCCATCGGTCGGCGAGCACGCCAAAGATCAGCGAACCGGCGGCGAAGGCCCAGCCGAAAGCGACCTCGATATTCCCATACTGCGCCTCCGACAGCCCGAATTCGTGGGTCACCCGCACCGAGGCCGCGGTCAGCGAGATGCGATCCATGTAATTGATGGCCGTGGACAGCAAAAGCAGCCCCGAAATCCACCAGCGCCACGACGACGGGCGCGATGGCGCCGAAGAGGAGTGCTCGGTGATCACCGTCTCATCATCGCAGGCCGCTGCGCCCGATCAAGCTCGCTAAGGCTAAGGGGTCGCGCCGCTACTTGTTAAATTTGCCTGGTTTCGAGAGAGATACACTCTGACTGAGCTTGGAGATCCCATGTGGAGTTTTTGAGCGATCCACGGAATAGACGCTCCGGACATGCGGCGAAGTTTATCCGCTAAGTCAATCTTCCAACGCGCACCCTTCGATTCCTCAGTGGCGGCTTCGATTGTTCGGTTCGCACCAGCCAACAGCGATTCGAGCGCCATCATCCACCGCAGGTGCTTGAGTTCCTTTTCATCGGCACCGGCCAACGCAAGTTCAGCCAGGCGAACCTTGTGCGCCGCCGCAATCTCCTTGCGCCAATCTTCGCTTCCGATGGCCCAACCCGTTTCACAGCCGGCAAGTGCCTGCTGTTCAGGTGTCAACTCCTCCCCCACCATCCCCGCTAGATGTGCCGCATAGTCGTTCCATCCCTCCGGAGTATCGTCAAGACCCAGTTCAAACAGCCAGTCCCGGCAGACCAGGAAAGCCGGCCTATTCGGCTTCGGAAATCGTCGGTAACTGCTCCACAGATATTGGGCGAGACTCTCGACAGGCAAAAGGTGCGCTCGGACGGGATTCAGATGTATGTAGTTTACCACGCGAGCCAGGGATATGCCCGATTCGATCAGCAATGCCCGTGGCCTGCCCTGAAAGACGTGCCCGTTCTCTTTTCGAAAGCGATTAAAACGCGTGGAAAATGTGCTCGAGAGCCAATGAAGGCCCTGACTCAGATTAGCCCGCGGCGTCTCGAGGGCCAAATGAAAGTGATTTCGCATGACCGTATAGGCATGCAACAGCCAGCCCATTCTGTCGCTCGCTTCGAAAAGCGTGTCCTCAAACGCCTTTGCCGCGCCCTCGGTCTCGAATACGTCGTTCCGATAGTTCCCGCGATTAATGACGTGGTAGAGTGCCCTTTCGTACTCGATCCGTGGCTTGCGTGCCATTTCCCATAATGGCAACCGCATAAGCTACGCGACCCAAGCTGCGAATCCCTGGGAATTAACAAGTAGCGGCGCGACCCCTTTAGATCGGCCTTCTCCGGCATTTTTCGGCGTAGGACAAATGACGAACTGGTGCAGTACTCTGGAATACTCTGTTTGGATTTGGACAATCTCGGCAACCGGATACTCGATGCGAGGCGACGCCTGGAAGGAGACAACCACGTCCTGGCGATCTTTGTCTCGCCCTCAGGCACCGGCCTAAAAGTGCTCGTGGCGGTTTCCGCAACAGACCCGGAGGAGCACCTCGCGTGCTTTTTGGCAGCGGAAAGCCATTTCAAGGCTCTCGGATTCATTCCCGATCCGGTCTGCAAGGACATAGCCCGCCTATGCTTCGCGTCGTGGGACCCCGATTGCTGGACGATCGCGCTTGGGCTCCGCGTAATCCCCTTTTGTCTACAATCTTCACCTCCAATCTGCACCCTACACTCTAGACCTATACCCTATACTACAGAAGGAGAAGATGAACGAGTGCTGGTCGCCCGTGCAAGAGGAGAGGCCGAATGTTACCTTGCTCAGATCGAAGCAACTGCCCCGGTCTTAGTCGGCCTATACCGCCAGATTTTAGCCCCGCAGGCAGAACTTGGGTTACACCAGCGTAATGAATGGCTCTGCAAGGCCGTTCCGTTCCTTTTCCGGGCTTTTTCCCGCGCCATCAGTATTGAACTAGCGGTTCTGCACCTCAAAGCCTATGGTGGGCTCTATTCGGGAAGCGAGAGTGAGCAGCGCACCTCGTTCGGCTCACTCAGGTCAGGCTTGGAAAAAGGATATCTGGCTGAATTGTCCAAGGTTGAACTTGGAATCTATAGGACCCTCAATGAGCCCGAGTGCAGCGCATTCAGGATCTGCAGAGACCTCGCTCAACTTAACCCAGACCTGAAATTTTTTCTCGCCTGCGATCACTTGGCAATTCGGCTCGCGCTGCCTGGGGGGGTCAACGGGTGGCGATTGCTGGAAACCTTTAAAAGGCTAAAAATCATCGAAATGGTGAAGAGGGGCAGCCGGCGCACCAAGGGCCATTCAGCTCCGGCAACTACTTACCGTTGGGCGCTGCCATTGTCAAAAGCGCTCAGCGGCGATTTGGTGATACCGCATGCTAACCAAACGCCCTTGCGGTCGTCGTGAAGGGACGTTCAGCAGTCGCCCGAGGAGATGACGATCCTCTTCCACTTCCCCGTCCAGCGCTACGAGAAAAAGACCGTCATCAGCACCTCCAACCTGACCTTCTCCCACGCGAGACTTTCCGGCGCGTTTATTATTGAGCGGGTCTCCAACTCAGCAGGTAAGGATCTCTTCCAATCTTATGCCGCGGGCCCGCCGGCCGGATTGCGTAAATCTGACCTCTCGGTTCTCTAATCCAAAGCACGTATATGCCCAATTCTTCAAGTCCGGCAATTTCTTGCCTCGCCTTTTCAATAGGATCTTGGTTGCCCTCCTCGCCAAATACCAACAGTATTCCTGAATAGTACCACCTGGATACAAACTTCTTTAGGGTCTCAGCGTCCTTTTTGAAAGACTTACGGCTGCTTGCCGGCTTAATCTCGATTACGCAAAAATTGCGATCCATGTGTCCGAATCCATGGATCAATAGGTCCGGAATGCGCTTCCAGCGAATGATGGGATGCCGCCCTTTGTGAATTTCTGCACCGACACAAGTCGCGTCTCCGAAGCCTATCCGAAGTTGATGGTATAGCTCGTAACAGAACTGTCGCTCGCATACTCGCGTCTGAGCGCCCAAATCGTCCGGTCTGCCTGCAACGGGCACCGCGAAATTCAAATGGTTAATTTTCATCAGCGCATCCCTTAGCGTGCGCCACACGGAAGGGAAACTAGGCTGCATCGCCTCCCTTTGAGCAACGGTCAAGTCACCTTTTTGCATGCCACCACATCACAGTAACTCCTCGCAGGCGGCAATGAGATCCATTCCGAGATTTTGTCCGTCCACGTTTGGGGCGTGCCTTGTTTAGCTAACATGGCGGCTCTCGATGAACCCGGTACCAACTCATTCTCGACCAAGATCGGCAGGCGCCGTTGCCGGTTTATCACCATGCAGCTCGATGCGGCGGACAGAATCTCCGTCCAGAACGTACACCCGGTCTTGGCCATCAACGGCCAATCCGCCACAACTTGCGAAGCGCGCCCGCTCAAGAGAAACTGGTCCGCTATCGTATGAATCGGGCACGAACTTTTCATAGGGAGCACGGCGTATGCCCGCGATAGTTTGCACATATCCGCTCAGACGAATGCACCGAATCACGGACTCGTCAGTCACGAAGACTGTCCCCTCCGCTGAGGCCGCGATGCCTTCCAGCTTCGTGAACCTGGCCAGTTTACCCGGCCCGTCAGCGGTTCCGGTCTCTCCCGATGCGCCGGCCAGTGTTGTCACGTTCCCGTCAGCCGAGATTCGTCGAATCGTAACGCCATCAATCGCGTAAACGGTGTCATGGCCATCCACGGCGATCGCGCCCAGGCCGCGGAAGAGCGCGGCGGATCCCTGCCCATCCATTTCACCGGAGATACCGTCGCTGCCAGCCAAAATAGACTCTTCTAGATTCGGGCTTACCTTGCGAATAATGTGCCGATAGGTGTCGGCAAGATACGTGGTGCCGCTTTTACTTAGGACCATTGAAGTTCCGGGTTTCAGGTCTGTGCCATTGCGTAGCAGGCTCTTGTAGACCTCGCCATCAGGCAGCGTCTGTGTCACCAGCTCCGGCCGCGCATAATCGGCGACAAAAATAACACTAGTCGGATCGACAAAAATGGCCGTGGGGTGACGAAATCGGTGATCATTCCTCTCCCTGTAGGCACGATTGGCCGTGGTACCGGCGACGATAGTGCGACTCCCGCTAGGCCCAAGGCGTTCAATCGTAGCCGACCAGGGGTCTGGCGTGTCCTCGCGGGTGATCGCCACGTACACATTTCCAGTGTGATCAATTGTCAGAGCCGACGTGTTGCCGAGCCCGGTCGCGATAGTGGTAACGACACCCCGAAACAATTCCGGCCGCTCCGGCGGTGCCTGCGGCGTAGTGGACAGTGCCGCTGCCGGCTCCACGGTCCCAGGAGCTATGCGTCTAATTGTCCAATGGCCCGTAAATTTACCAGAGTCGATGACGTACACCGCGCCGTCTGGGGCGACAGCGATAGCCTTCGGCTCTGCAAACTCCGCCGCCGACAATGGCCCATCCTGCCAACCAGCCCGGAATTTGCGAGGGGCTACCGAGGACGACTCGCCCAGATACTTCACGGATCCGTTGGGTGATACCACCTTCACCCATGGGGAGAACTGTTCCAGGACGTAAACTTCCCCATTCTGGGCCCCCGCGATGGACTGCACCATGGAAAGTGACGAGGGCATTAGGTAACCGCTCGCCCCCCGTACAGGACCCACCAGGGTTGAAACTTCTCCAGACGGCGTCACAAGGCGCACCGCATCGTTGGAGCCGCTACCCAACGCAAAATCGCCGATAAGTATCCGGCCGCTCGGATCGATCGAGATTTGCGCGATGTGTCCAAACTCCGCTTCGGCGCCTCTGCCATCCTTGAACCCCCAATTGTATCCGGCGAGCTTCATCACGGTGCCGTTGGGGGCGATACGCTTAAGAATCAAATGATCTTCCAGGAAAATGAATCCGGCTGCATCAACAGCGATCGGAATGCTGGAAACGTAGACATCTCCCTTCGGATCCACGGCTAGACTTACAGGGCGAACCGGCTCGGTCGCGACCAGCCCATGATCAAACGCCTCGACGAATCCCGGCCCTTCATCCTGCGTTCGCGTGATCGAGCCATTCCGGATATTTTTGAGGCGTTCGCCAAACAGGCGTATCTTGAAATCGATTTGGGGATTTGTGTGGAGCTGTCCGTACGCATCAACGTACCCGATTCCGCGGCTGAGCCTTCCTGGGTCAATTTCCCAAAGCAGGCTCAACCCACCGCGATAGCTGCACACGTAAAGTTTCCCCGCCTTGTTGATGGCGATTGTCGGCGCCGGTTCATCCAGCGGAGTGCCTTCCGCTGGCCAGCCGTGGAGACCAGCGATGGTCTTGACCACCAGTCCATCCGTCGGCGCCCCTGCTCCGAATCCGTTTCCGGCGCCAGCGATTGCCACAATCGCCACCCCAACGCGCAACGCGGCAGCCATAGCTGGAGCGCATACTGGCGCTATTTTTTTGGGCCAGCTTCGGCAAGACGACTTCCTTAGCCAGAGTTTTGAGATTACCGCTTGCTCGGATTTCACGCCAACTACGTAGCGTGTTTTAAAACGAATTAAAACCCTAAAATTGTGGGGTGCCATCGATAGACATCCTATGCGCCAATATTCGCCGCGTGCGGCTTGCCCGAGGATGGAGCCAGGAATTTACGGCCGAGAAAGCAGGGCTATCAGCGCGGCATTTTCAGGATATCGAGGCCGGCCGGCGTCCCGGCATCCGATTAGCGACCAT
>Ga0206833_1287_pt1 | contig 11293 bp, 2 predicted proteins | sample Alteio_BWOrgCont_32_FD_152891 | JGI IMG/M metagenome (GOLD analysis project Ga0206833, IMG submission 152891) | Enriched cells from forest soil in Barre Woods Harvard Forest LTER site, Petersham, Massachusetts, United States -... | ecosystem: Environmental > Terrestrial > Soil > Temperate forest > O... | reverse complement strand
ATATCCGTTTGGTCCCATTTTTATTGATTTGGAACCCCAAAAAACAATGAATTTATTCCATTGTCCTATAACATTTACTTCATCCATGCCTTGGGCGTGTATTAGCTTAAGCGAATCCGGAAGGTTGAACTTATTTTGATTTTCTGCCTTGCCGAGAAGTTCTCCTTTTAAATTTAATAGTGCAAAAAAATAAGCAGTTCGGGGTGTTATAGGCTTGGTATTTTCTAATAGCCATAAAACAATTAACCCATTCACATACTCATAGGAGTTAATTTGGTTTTCGACTATGTGGGCATGTTTCTCTATTATTCTGCCGTCTTTTGTATCTATTTCATACATATCATTCTTGAGCATCTCAGGATTCTTGAGGTTATAAAAATTATCAAGTAGATATAATTTATCTCCACAAATAAATATTTTATTAGGGAAATAATCATTATAGATTTTGCGATATTTTGATTTATTTCCAGTAAATACAGCTAAAACGGTAGTCCCTTTTTCAGGGTTGCCTCCTGTAAAATAATAATTTCCGGCCGAATCAACCTCAAAACCATAAATGGTAGAATCTCTAAAATCATCTACATAGTAAGGAACACCATTAGTATTGCTAAACGGAATTCTTACTTGCTTCCTAATAACTTGAGAGGAGCAATAACTTGTTATCGTTACAAAAAATGATAACGAAAATATCTTAATTATTTGACCAGTTAAATTGACCATAAGATAATTGTTGATATACATTAGGGTACCCCATCTTATTAAGATATAGGCTGTAAAAGTTAGTGAAACCCGTAGCCGACCCTTCAGGACCATGCGCTTCAAAAAACATTGGAAGATTATTGTCATCAAATCCTGAAACAAAAACAGTATGCTCCCCTGGCCATACCAATACATCCCCATATTGCAAACCATTAGCAAAATCTTCAGGCGAATTTTGACTGGGAAATACCTGGCCAAAACCTGGCGGAGCACCACCACTTGTATTCCAAATGAGATGTGTTGAAAATCCAATTGCTTTATCTACTAAACCTGAGCAATCTATCCCATTTATATTATATCCACCATATAGATAAGGAACACCCTGAAATTGATACGCATTATCAATAAACATGTCTGAAGGCATATTAGCCATCATTGCCCCCGCATTTGAAAAGTCCAGACCACTATAGGATGAAGGCAGACCACTTCCTGCTGTTGGATCAAGAATAACATTTCCTCCCATTATAGCACTTATTTCATTACTATTACTTTGCGCAGCCCCCCCTCCATACATTGAAGGTTGCTGCAAAGTTCTAGAAGGGCATGGTGGAGGCACCCATGCGCTATTAGCAGCAGTACCCGTGTTTCCTATCGCTGTCTGCTCAGCAGCTTCTCTTTCGCCCATATCTTGTAAATCGGAACCTATACCACTTGTGAAATCATTATAACCTGGGTCCCCAGAGCTTGCGTTTACTCCACTACCACCACCACCGCCGCCGCCGCCGCCGAGGGTGCCACCCCAGCCAAGCATAGCAGCTACGCTACCACACATCTGACCATCTGCCGCATCAAGTGCCGCATTCCATCCTGCTTCTATATTGTCAAGCTCTCTTTCACCAGCTGCCGCTGATGCCTCATTTGCTGCAATTGCTGCTGTAATAAAATAAAAAAATCCACTTGGGTCAGAGTATTTAAGTGGGTTATTCATGCAATACGAATACCTATTATAATTTTGAGTATTGCCTGGAGCTTGCACCGTAATATCAGGGCTAAGCATACTACCAACTAACGGGTCATACAATCTTCCGTTTGCATTTATAAGTTGCAATTCCGGCATATGTTCATGCCCGGTAAAACCCCTGTACATCCATAAAGGATTGGTCGGTATACTGGTATAACTACCATTGGTCGGGTTACGGTAATTACCCCACACATCAAAGCTTTGGTAAAAAGTCGTTTTAACATTATTAACAGCAAGAATACTACCTAAGTGGTCGGTATACACATAATTCATAGTATCAGCACCAGCCTGGTTCACATACATAGCCACTAAATCTCCTCCGCATTGTATATAATTAACTTCCGTAGTCGGGCTACCATCGCTATATACCGTCTTTTCGTATGCATTGCCGTATGTACGTGTAGTGGTATTACTCGATGGATCAGTTAACACCGTTTGTTCCCTATTGTTATCGGGTCCGTATTGCAATGTCATGGAATAACCATTCAACGATATGCTGGTAGGCGCATTAAACGAGGTATATGTTACCGCCTGAGGTGCTAGTATTAAACTGCTGGAGTTTGGCACTTGGGTAATTTGGTTATTAGAACTTCCATCTGTGTATGTAGTTGTCGGTGCACAAATATCGGATTTACTTACGATATTTCCATTCTGGTCGTAAGTCATCACAATATCCGCAGTGGTGGTTGTGGTAGGCACATAATACGATTTAGCTTCTGATAGGCGACTATTCAGCGAACCATCGTATGTATAGTTTTCCTTTAAATTTCCACCTTCCGATATACGCCAACGTAAATTACCATTCGTAGAGTCAAAATCATACTTTATGTTTTCATAGCTTCCTCCTACAATACCGGTAAGCAACCCATACGGGGTATATGATTTTGTAGTATGTGTTCCATTACCCAGCAAATAATCTACATATTGTCCAGCCGGGTTCATATATTCTGCTGTCCATATAGCCGAGCCACCCGTTTTGTCGGTTTCTTCTAAATATCCGTCCGAGCTATATGTATTAGTAATTTCAAACCCAGATCCGGGATAGGTTTTTGTTTGTACATTATTATAGGCATCGTAGGTATAGGTGGTGGTCAATCCGTTTACATCAACCGAGGTGGGCCTATGCAAGGCATCATAGCTATAACTGATGGTACTTGTATAAGTTGCTGCACTATTAACCAATTGCTGGCTTAGCAGCAAGTTCGTGCCTGTTGTTCCGCTACTGTAGCTATATGTATAGGTTCCTTCAACGCTTGTTTTGCCGGTAGTTCTTCCCAGTAAATCGTAGGTCATGCTAGTAGTTTGCGTATTGGGATCTTCCTCACTTGTTATCTGGTTATAGTCATTATAAGTATATGTGTACCCCGAACCGCCATAGTTTACATCGGTCATATTGGTTTGCCTGCCATAAGAATCGTAGGTAAATGTATTTATAGTATTGCTATTCAATACTACTGATGAAGCGTGTCCGTTGCTATAATAGTTGTAGTTTACAGAACTATATACAGTGGTGGGGCTGCTCAACTCATAATCGGTAGCGTTCACTGTCATCCCTGCCGGGTCTACCGTTTGGCTCGATGTGCTGCCATCGGGCTTGGTTGTAGTTACCGTTGTATTTCCCGATGCATTCGTGTACGCAAATGTGCTGGTAAGCGTAGCAGCACTGCTACAGGTGCTTTGGGTTTGCGTTAAACGGAATAGTATATCGTTATATTCGTTGGTAATAGTAACGGGGTCATAGTCTCCATAGGTACTTGAAATACTTACTTTGGTATAAGCATTGGCAGATTTATAGGCGTGTCCCATAGCATCGTAAGCTTGTTCTGAATACACATCAGTGCTCAGGGTATTGGTCTTTACAAAAGTTTTACGGTCGAACCAATCGTAAAAAGTTTCCAAGGTTGGTGAGCCGGTTTTGGTGGAGGTTACGTAATACAAAGTTGTGGGTGAAATATCAAAAGGATCAGCCGAGCTACCGAGAGGTAATACACCGGAAGTGATCCAATTGTAGGTAAGTGTTTGTGTAATGCTGTCAGGAGTAATAATTTCCGACGATCTACCATAGGCATCATAATAATAGAGTGTTACTAGTCCGTCCGGTGTTTTAAGCTCCTCTATTTTTCCCCACATAGGGTTATAGAGATAATGGGTGACTTGTCCAAGAGGATTGGTGCTGGATGCTTTATATTGAGCATAGCTATCATAGGTGAATGAACTAGTTTCCGTTGGACAACCGGAGGCGGTAATTGTTTGACCGAGCAATACGCCAGTATGTGAATCATAGGAATTAGTTGTAGTTACCCCTTGGTCTGATGTAGTAGATGATAAATGCCCATAAGCATCCCAGGTATTAGAAGATGTACGGGTGTAAGAAGGATTTGACAAATACGTAACCGTAGTGGTAACTGTGGAAGCCACTGCCGGCACCCAAGTAGCGCTGGTAGTATAAGTGGTCTGCACGTCAGCTGTTTCTATAACGCTGGCACCCACACTTATCTGGCTATTCTTATCGGTAACATTATTGTAGCTATCGTAAGTATAGTTGGTAGTATTGGTAACACCTGCAATATCGTCATTCATTACAGTTTCTGTTTCATTCAAATAGTAGCGTAATCCACCTAGCGAAACAGGAGTTATTGTATAAGCTCCATCGGAGATTTCAGTAGCTGCCGTAACTGCTGTAACCGTGTTGGTGCTTGGTACCATATTATCAAATGAAGGTGAAACGGTATAAGTGGTCGAAGAGCTCCTGTCGGTAACTGTATTATAAGAAGTAACGTTTAAAAATCCTAACATTCCTAGACCCAGTCTACTGTATATGGCATCCTGATAAGTGTATGTTGTGCTGTTAGTATCGGTGTAGGAAATGTAATTGCTGATACCATCTTTACTTATAGAGGTAGTGGTATGATTACCGGTACCATCTGTTGCTGTCAGGCGGGTAACCACATATATGGGTGGTTGAACATCCAATAATTTAGTATTATTCGTAGCACTTCGGTAGCTGGATGCATTGGGCTGAGTATAAATGCTTGAATTGGTGAGCGGTTGGTAGGTAAATTGGGCCAGGTCGTTATATCCATCTACTGCTTCTGCCAGTCGCCTTGATTGAGAACCGGAATAAAAATAAATGAGCATTGGACCACCATTTATTGCTCCGTCTCCGAGAGTATTCTCCAACAATAAATCATCAACCCCATCTCCGTTAAAATCTCCAAAGGATATTTGCCAAGTCTGAGGGTTTACACCTCCAGTCAGAGTTATAGAGCCACCTTCCACAAATGAAGTTCCTGTACTGTAATATGTATTTATTACCGTATATGCTTGACTGGTTAAAATATCATAGTAGGGAGAAAACTCCAAAATGTCTGTTTTGCCATCTCCGTTTACATCATGTGCATAGTAATAGTGTGTAGGATATGAAAAAGGATTATCAGATGAAAGAGTAGTTACCGCCAATGATGCATAGTTGCCTCCTCCTTTACCAAAATTCATACTCCAGGAGCTACCATACGAAAGAACATCTGTGATACCATCTCCATTAAAATCTCCAAATAATACATAAGGTGATGTACCATTGTCTATACTAGTGGTAATACCAAATACATCGCCTAACCCCTGACTAGAAAAATAACCGGCATAATCACCATCAATAGTTGGATTATACTCATAATCATAGGTTACATAATTGGAGTCACTGGCGACATAAGTATTTGTATTGTAGGCAAAGCCAGAATTATCTAGCTGCACTACTATACCATTACCGGGTGTTCCCGCATATGTAGAGCCGTCAAGTTCCGCTGCATAACTTGATTGTCCGTATACCTGTGTTGCATTAAAACTAACAATTACCCTTTGGGGATTTGTAGTGGTACCATTATTCCACTGATAGACGTTAACTAATTCCGTTTTTCCATCGCCATTCAAATCCATTGGAATAGCCTTGGAAAAATCTAAAAAAGATCCAATATAGGTTTCCTTAACAGTAACTTCAAAATTAGGGCTTGGTGGGTTTGCAGGAGTCAGCGTATACGAAGAAGATGGTTGTTCCTGTGGTGTGGTGGTGGAAGAATCTGCTTTAAGCCATACCCTGTAATATTCAACATTAGCTACAGGATCAAAATGGTAATTGAAAACATCCATTTGTCCGTCTCCATTCAGATCAATATAAAATGTACCACTTAATGTTGTTCCGACGGTAGCACTAACGTCTGTAAGTTCTGCGGAGTTACTATACATATCATACGCTTTCAAAACATTAGCGGTAGCAAAGGAGGTACCTGTGGATAGTGCAATATTTATATCTTCTTCCTGATCAGCTCCCTCTGTAGTGGTGGTAGTAAAAGTAGACACGGCATAATCATCTTTACCATCTCCATTAAAATCCATACCAGCCTGGCTTAAACTACCACCGCTTGTATTGCTCACTGGGTTATGATAGCTTGAAGTCCCTTGCGAAGTAGGGACGCCCAAAGAAAAGGTAGCGCTACTGTTATAAGTAAAATAAGGACAAGGAGTTCCTGTGGTATATAACTCCTGGCTTGTCCAATTAATGTCGTACAAATCAAGAGGCTCTGGTGGCCCTTCTCCACCTCCGGTAGCTTGTTCGTAGGTCCCAAGCAAAGCGATTACATCTGTTTTCCCATCCCCATTATAATCTAATAATGTAAACTGGGCGGCTGAATCAAAACCCGACGTTCCATTAATACTGCTTCGTAGTGCAGAAGGATAAGCCACTACACTATAATTCGCTCCCGATGAAGGAGCCGCAACACCGGTGCATGATGAACCAACAACTGGATTATCGGAACAATAACTAAACTGCAATGGGTTTAGATGCGTGTAATCAGAGCCTGTTTCATCAATTTCCTGTAACATGGTATACAAGTTGTATGCATACTTAAAAGAATATTGCTTAAAAAATTTACTATGGGAGTTAACGGTGATGGTACTTAAAACAACACTGGAGTTTAATGCTCCACCAGCTATGTAGGTTGTGTTTGCATCGGTTCTACTTGCATAATTGAAATCTATAGAATTATAAGGAGTAATTCCTGCGCTAGTATTTCCAGTGTAATCTATTTCTTTAATGTGTACTTCTCCATTGTTATTGGTATAATGAAAGGTAACATAATTGCCAAATTGATCTGTAATCTTATCAATATACCAAACATAAACTGTACTTTGTCCAACAGGTAACAATCTGGAATCGACAGTATTTCCATACTCCATTAATAATCCATTTTTAGTTTTTACCTGAAACCAATCGGGACCACTACCAATTGTTCCATTGGATGTAACCTGATTAAAGGTTTCGCTTTCTGTTGCATATGTTGTACCATTTGCTCCATTGGAACCAGAGGTTGTAATTAATCTGTTACCATCCAACGCAAACCAATCCGAATTAGTAAGTGTTACAGCTTCTGTTTGATCTGGATATTTTCCCGCAAAGTTATGGTAAGGTGTTTGTTCCATTCTTGAAATGCAGGACAGTCCTGCAAGATTCCAGCCATATCCTAATAACCCATTAACAGATTGACTATTGTAGCTGACAGATAAATTGGGAACCATTCCCATAGTTCCCGGAGGTATTACAATAGGAACATTGTAAGATGCTCCACCAGAAGAAGAAACTCCATAACTGGATGGTGTTTTACCAACAGGTAAGGAGGTATTGGGTATTGCTTGATCTGTATTTACTTCATTGGTCAATATATTTGTTGGGAGCTGAGTTCCGTAAGTAGTAAAATAACTATTTATATAGATGTTAAAATAACTAATGGCCGCAGTACAAATTCTACATCCAGTAGTATTATATTTTGAAACTGATACATAATAGGTTGTTCCCAGTGTTAAACCTGACAAGGATACTTCAGGCCAAATACCACTTCCAAAGCTTGCGGTATTTGAACCTATTAAAGTAAGTCCCCCACAAGTTCCTGAATAAACTTTTAAGCTATGCGGATACATTGCTGGAGTGTCAGCAGCTAAAGCAGGGTTTGATAATCCAACATCAATATTTGCCGAAGCTGCCACAAAGGAAAACCATACTAAAGAGTCATTTAATTGATAAGAATAGTCTGCACTAGCTCCAAATGTTAATGGAATTGCTGAACTGCAACAATTTGTTGTGGTAAGAATGGTAGCGGATGTACTACTGGTGCAACCATTATGATCCGTTACCGTAAGGGTGTATATTCCCGCTGATAAACCAGTATAAGTAGAACTAGTTCCTCCCCCAGTCCAGGAATAGGTATACGGTGAAGTCCCACCTGAAGCTGTTGAAGAAGCGCTTCCAATGTTTCCTGCACTGCAACTTGCATTGGCTGTGGTGCTAGCTATGATACTTAAAGCAGTAGTAGGTTGAGTAATGGTTGTCGTAGCAGTTGCTGTAGCTCCACAATTATCGGTTGCTGTAATAGTATATGTACCTGCTGTCAGTCCAGTTTTACTTGAATTAGTTCCTCCGCCGGACCAAGAATAGGTATACGGTGTAGTCCCACCTGATGGGCTTGAAGAAACACTGCCAGTGCTTCCCCCATTGCAACTTACATTGGTTGTAGTATTGGCCGAAAGACTTAAGGAGGTTGGTTGTGTTATTGTTGCTGTGGCAGTTGCAGTTGCAGCACAATGATCGGTTACAGTTACGGTATATGTACCTACTGCAAGTCCAGTTTTGGTTGAATTAGTTCCTCCTCCTGACCAAGAATAAGTATAAGGTGATGTTCCACCTGATGGAGTAGCTGAAACACTACCAGTGCTTCCACCATGGCAAGTTACATTTGCAGTTGTAGTAGCTAAAGCAACTAACGTAGTGGGTTGTGTAATAGTTACTGTTGCTGAACCGGTAACACCCACATTATCTGTAACTGTAATGGTATATGTTCCAGCTGCTAATCCTGTTTTACTTGAATTCGTTCCTCCTCCTGACCAAGAATACGTATAAGGAGTTGCTCCATGGCTTGGCGTTGCAGATACACTGCCATTGCTACCTCCGTTACATGTTACATTAAATGTTACGCTAGGCGTAACATTTAATGAAAGATAAATTACCCTAATTCTTTGTGTAGATTCTTCAGCAAGGTAAAGATCACCACAAGGATCTATCGATAAACCGGTAGTTGAAATTTCCGCTGCTGTAGCTTGTCCGCCATCACCCGAAAAACCTGCCGTATGATTACCTGCGACAAGTGAAACAATACCAGACGTATTTATTTTCCGTATATCAGCATTTCCTGCTTCTGCAAAATAGAGATTACCGGAAGCATCCATAACCATGGCACTGGGTTCGTTCAAATAGGTAGAAGTGGCAGGATATCCATTGCCCGAATGGCCAGTACCGGCAGCTGCCCCTGCATATGTGGATATAATACCGGAGGTATTTATCATGCGTATACGGCTATTAGAATAATCGGCCACATAAATATTACCCGCAGCATCAATAGCTAATCCGGATGGGGTATGTAATTCGGCGGATGTAGCAGCTCCGCCATCACCCGAAAAACCTGCGGTTCCATTTCCCGCAATAGTAGTGACTATACCAGAAGTAGTTATCTTACGGATGCGGTTATTATTATTATCTGATATATATACATTACCCGTATCATCCACGATTGCCATGGCACCAACTGTATTATTAAATTCGGCGGAGGTAGCGGCTCCTCCATCGCCTGAAAAACCTCTAACTCCATTCCCGGCATAAAGGGAAACAATGCCAGAAGGGTCAACTATTCGAAAACGGGCATTGTTAGCATCATCTATTATAATATTTCCGAAAGAATCCGCTGCAACGTAACTAGGCTGATAAAATTTGGCAGATGTTGCTGGTCCTCCATTCCCAGAATATCCATCTACTCCTGTTCCTGCAAAAGTGTTAATTATTCCAGTAGATAAATTAATAATACGAATACGTGCATTTGCAAAATCAGGAACATACAAATTACCTTCAAAATAACATACCGAATTAGGATCTTTAAATTCTGCTGAGGTAGCGGCTCCTCCATCTCCTGAATATCCTGACGTGCCATTACCTGCAATGGTCGTTATAATTTGAGCCTTTAATGTAGTCACTCCCATAGAGAGGAGTAAGTAAGTGAACAGGGTGATTTTTTTCATAGGGATAGTTTCAACAAAAATAACTAGAGGATAATTCTTTTAAAACCACAATTATTAAACGGTGGAGTTGACTTATTTAATGGTATGATTTGGATTATGAACTGCGAATTGGATTAATATTTTTCTAGTTACTATATCATAAATGTTTTAATTCTTCAGGAACTATTAATATAGCTTCTATGTAAAACTGGTATACTAAATCGAGGGTGGCTTTATAGATGGTCCAGGTAGGAACTTAAGAAATAAGCAAATCCATGTATAACTCCGAGATAAATAGCAAGACAAACATAGAAATATTATTTTAATAGAGTATAATAGTTAAAATTATTTTAATCTTATTAGGTTAGATCGTATTCATTTTCAGTTAAATATATTTACCGAATAGCTTTTGAATGCTTCTGATTGGAATAAAAAGAAGGTATTGAAAAGTATTCCCTATCCCTTCTATAGAAAATAAGATTGATGGGCCTTCCAAACATTGTAACCCATGGTGTCTTTGGTTTACATAAGACTACTTCCAAATGTATAACTCATGCTGCCAAACATAAAGGCATAGCTTATGCTTATTACGGGAAAATTTGGGGAACAGTTGTGATTTGGGAAATAAAAACAACGCACGCTGATTGACATGGATGCTGATATAAAAAAGGGGAACGAATAAATAAAGAACGTTATTTTGTTTTCGTCCCCCCACCTTTGTTAAAGGAAGCAATGCAATTATAAACAATTTTTAGCTGCGTGTTTATTCAAAATCTTTATTAACCCTGCTTTGTAATAACGCTTCAAGTTCTGGCTTCGGTTTATATTTTGCAAGCTTCAAATTAAGTTCCTCATTGATCCAGTCAGGTTCGGCAAGGTCATAATCATATTTGATATAGTCGGTTACATTCTTAGAATATTTGCGGGGCTTTTCCGGCTTAGGCGATGAAAAACCAAACGTATTGAATACATCGTGCCCATCCATTGCTAAAAATATATGATACAGTGCACGAACATAAAGGAATGAAGGTTGCGCAGGCAAACTATATTTCATCCGTTTGGCTATGTCAGGTTCAGTAAAAATCTTGCTACCATACTTTACTATTTCAATCAAATCCTCAATACAATTCCGTTTTACTGCACGATAATGCTGTCCTTTATCATCAATTTTAACATTACGTTCTTCCCAATAAACAAGCCAATCATGTCGAAATGTTTTGGCGGCGTATTCAGTTGGAAGTATCAGATGTATATGTGGATTATAGGTGTGAGTAATGGGATTAAAGTTTGATTCTAATGACCATAGCCCATAAAATTTCACTTCCTTGCCTCGTTGGTAGCGTTTTTTATAGCGGGCAATTAATGTACGGATAGCCTTTACAATGTCATTCACTCTTTCGTTTAATCCATCTTTTTTTACGGATACAACCGTCAAGGTAACAAAATGAGGATCCTCCATTTTTTCTACTATGGGTAAAT
>Ga0206833_1178_pt1 | contig 11351 bp, 19 predicted proteins | sample Alteio_BWOrgCont_32_FD_152891 | JGI IMG/M metagenome (GOLD analysis project Ga0206833, IMG submission 152891) | Enriched cells from forest soil in Barre Woods Harvard Forest LTER site, Petersham, Massachusetts, United States -... | ecosystem: Environmental > Terrestrial > Soil > Temperate forest >... | reverse complement strand
CGTAGTTCCAGGCATTCGTCCTCCGCTCTGTCCAGGAGACGAGCGCTGCTCCCGCGTCAGGGCGGGGTCAGCCGTTCAGCAAGCTCTCCCGCGACATAAGCCAGGAGGAACTGACGCATCCTGGTGTCGCGCGGGTCGTGCTGAGCCTCCTGGACAGAGCGGAGGACGAATGCCTGGAACTACGCCAGTACCAGAACAGATTCTATGAGGAGAGGCAGAAGGCGGCGGTGCTCGGCGAGAAGCTAAGGCAGAAAACCGCGTTCGAGATCGTGTGTAAAACCTGCTTCGGCGTGGGCGGAATCATAGTGGGCCTCACCCCGTTCCTCTGGAACCTGTCCGGTCAGGCGGGGGACATCGCTCTTCTGGTGGGCGTTCTCCTGATGGGCGGATCGGTCTTCGCCGAGTCCAAGGGGCGGCAATGAGGCTCGCCATCGTGACGGTCGCCAACCGAGGCAACATGATGATGGAGCGTATCCACCTGCGTGTGGCCATGGACGCGGACGCGTCCTACTACGTGATCTTCAGCACGGTGGAGCTCGCCCCCCAAACGGTCATGACGATACCTAACCACGCGTACTGGTTCCCGCACAAGATACTGAGGCCGGGCGACAACGTCGTCGTCTACACGCGCGGGGGCGTCAACAACTCCGTAGTTCGCCCGGACGGGGGGACGGACCATTTCTTCTTCTGGGGGCGACCCGCGACCGTATGGACGAACCCCGCCGCCTGCGCGGTCCTCATGGAGCTGAATGCCTGGAACACGTTCAAAGTGACGGGATGATCGAGCCCGCCGTCGCCGTCGTCGGGATCTTCGTATGCTGGCTCCTCGCCATAGTCGCCGACGGCCTGTTCGAGGAAAGGGGTTTCAGGCTCTATTTCCTCTACGCCGTCATCGCGGCGGTCGCGCTCTACTTCCTGGTCCGCTTCGTCCACTGGGCGTGGGTGACGCCGATGCCGTTCGTCGGCTAATTGGTGCTAATATTAAGCGAAAGAGCCTTGTTATGGATGAAATCCTGAGACGGAGATACGCCGAACAGATGAATCGGTACCGCTCCTCGGAGACCGAGACCGTCGAATCGACCCAGCTTGCGCTCGACCCGAGCGGATACCCGAACCAGCTGGAGACGTACGCCGCGACGCAGACCGTCTACACCGCCGCTGAGCTGAATCGGATCGCGCCCTACGGCACGGTCCGCACGAAAGCCGAGGCCCAACTCAGCAGGGCAGTCCTTTTTCAGAGGCTTCGCTACCCCCGCCCGCTTTAGGCGCCTTCGGCATCGCCCCGGATCTCGGGGTATCTCCCTTATCACGTCGTCAATGCTCCGCGCGACTATGTAAGATTCCCCCCGCCGCCGCAAGCGCTTCCCGGAACGCCTCCTCTTACACTTCGATGCCGACGTACCTGCCGCGTATCACGCACACGATGTCGGGACTAACCGGCCTGATATGAGCCATTGAACTAAGCCTCCGGCAGGCCGAGCGTCGTTTGTGGTGTGGTCACAACGAAAGGAGTTTTTCTTGTGACCCCACTTCGACAACGGATGCTGGAGGATCTCCAGATTCGTCACTACTCGCCCACCACCATCCGGATTTACCTGCATGTCATCGCCGAGTTCGCTCGGTACTTTGGCAAACCACCCGATCAGCTCGATCTCCAACCACCGTCTTCGTGCTCTGGAAAACGGCTGCGTCAGTTTTGAATGGAAGGACTATGCGCAGCAGGGCCAGCGCAAGATCATGACCTTGGATGCGGTCGAGTTCATGCGCCGTTTTTTGCTCCACGTGCTGCCTTCCGGCCTGGTCCGCATCCGCCAGTTCGGCTTCCTGGCCAACCGCTTTCGAACTCAAAACCTGCGATTGTGTCGCGGGTTGCTTGCTGTTGGCCAAACTCTTGCGTCAGCCGATTCCCGCAACCCTGCCGACACCAGCGGCCCAGATCACTCGTCTTGTCCGATCTGCAAGCTCGGGCGGTTATTCAGGATCGAAGTCATTTACCCAGAACCGGCTATAGTTCCGGACACGTCATGACCCTATCGCACGATCTTTCCTCGTCGAGTCTCCACATCCCGCGTCGGGTCTCGGCCGATCCCTGTCTGCACGTCGTCACTCTGCCCGTCCAGGCTGGTTCTGCCGCATCTCAGGCCATCCCTATCTTCACTCACATCCCCTCGCACCATTCCTACTGTTCCGTTTCAGCCATTCTGAGCCTCGTCTTCCTCGGCAAAATGCCATTCAATACCCAGTAGACTCCTACCGGCTCAGTTCAATGAATTCTATCGGCAGTGCTCACGCCGGCCTTTCCCGGCATCCCCGCAGGCGCTTCCGCGTGAGCACTCCCGATAGAATCCTTTTCATTATCGGTAGTTGTCGGGACAGCAAACTGCGGCGCGGAGTTATAAACGGCGGAGCGCGACGAGTCGTGCTCCCAAGTATACTTCGATTGCTCCGGGCAATCACACTTTGTGATATAATTTCTGCTCGGAAAAGGTAGGATAAAAATGGCAAAAAAGACAGCCCCATCTAAACCGGTAGCCGCTACTGGATTAGGGACGTTTCAAGTGATGATTGTTCCCAAGACTCATGTGCCGGCTATGAAGTTACTGCTCACCGACAAGGCTCCGGGCGGACCGATTTCAGGGAGTCAATGCAAATTGACCGGAGGCACGCTCCACCCGACCGACTTTAATTGTGGAGATTCGGACTAGGGCCGAGTGGATCCAGAAGAAGACAACCCCCTTCCGTTTGTCGTTCGTGTTGCCGCCGAGTGGATATCTTGGGATCAGGCGCCCAAAGAGTCCGATGGCGTCCTGCTCTATAGGAGACGTGCGTCCCTGACCGGAACGCTCGTCCTCACGCAAAATGGTGAAGATGTTCAGTTCTCGGACCTAGGCAGTCTGGAATGATCCTCATCCTGTCAAATTCAGAGGACTGTCATATAGTCGGCGTGACCGAGGAACTGAAGCGGCGGGGCGAGGAGTATCGACTGTTCGATCCGGGGCCGTTTCCATACTCCTGCCGTTGTGTCGTGGATTGCAGTGAAGGTGAACCGCACGCCCGAATCGATGCGGAAGGGACCAGCCTCGATCTTGATCGCATTCGCGCAGTGTGGTTGCGGCGGCCGGGGGAGTTCCAGTTGTCGGCTCGATTGAAGGCGGAAGAGCTGAAGTGGCTGCGGACCGAATGCAATCATTTTTTCGACGCAATGTGGGCCAATTTGAATGCTTTTTGGGTGAGTGAACCGGCTCAGATCCGTCGGGCGAGCCTTAAATTGCTCCAGCTTCGTAAGGCCATAGAATTGGGATTGAGGGTCCCGCGGTTCGTCGTCACAAACGACGTTTCCCAAGCAAAGTCTTTCATCGCTTCCTGCCCCGGTGGTGTCGTGGTGAAAGTTCTCGCTCTGCCAACCATCTTCTCGCCCGACAGGGTCGCCACGCTGTATACGCATTTGATAACGAAAAACGACCTCAGCCAAATTGACTCGGTGAGTCTGGGTCCCACGTACCTGCAAGAGTACGTTCCGAAAAGCATGGATATACGAGTCACCGTGATTGGCCGGTCTCTGTTCGCCGTTGGCATCGATGCAGCGGGAGTAGAATCAGGGCGGGTCGATTTTCGGCGGGCGGAAGTATTTGAGTTGCCCCACCACCCGATAAAACTTCCGAGGCGAGTGGAAAAAGCATGCCTTGACTTAGTCGAATGGCTGGGACTGCAATTCGGTGCTATCGACTTGTTGCTCACCGGCGAGGGCGAATACGTATTCCTCGAGATAAATCCGAATGGCCAATGGCTTTGGATTGAATGGATGACCGGGCTCCCGCTCACCAAAGCAATTTGCGACTTGCTGATAGCTGGGAACCGCGGCGAAACGGTCAAACCCCGTCGTCAGCGTAATCGAAGTCGCCGAGATGAAGAAATAGCTCCTCTCCCTGCCGCCGGATAAACACACGCGTCGCGACCAGCCGGCCGAGATCGGCGTTCTCCAGATCTTTCAATTGAGCCGAGACCGACGCCGGCAGTTTCATGACCGATGTGCCTAATTCAATCGTGATAGGTTTCGCGTTCATGCTCCCGAGTATACTCACACTTATCATGAGAATTTTCGTGTTGTTCGGAGCCATCATCTCACAATGAGACCGCCACGCCTGGCAGCATGGGTTCACCCTGTCTCCCAAACACACTCGCATAGGCACAGCAGCGGCGAATTCGCGGGTAAGAGTTTGCCCACCGTGACGCAGTGGTATCAGGCTGCTCCAACCGACTTTGCGGTTTACAGTATCGGTCAGAGTAATTTTTCGGCCCGTGGGCCATGGCGCGTCGGGAGTTCTCCGAACGCCGGCCCTTACGGAACTTATGATATGAGCGGCAATGTGAGGGAATGGAGTTTTAACACCGTTGAGAAAGATAGACGCTTTATTCTGGGCGGCGCCTGGCGAACTCAGACCTATCAAGCCATGGAACCGGAAGCCCTTTCGCCGTTCGACCGATCCGAGCTGAATGGCTTTCGCTGCGTACGAAACAGCGAGCCGCTTCCCGCAAATGCGACAGCCCCGTTAGTAGGATACGCGAGGGACTTTGGCAAGGCCAAGCCGGTGTCTGATGGGGTATTTCAAGCCTACCAGACGATGTATTCCTACGATCGAAACCCTCTCAACGCCATGAGCGAAGGCATCGTGGAAAACACCGCGGATTGGACCAAGGAGAAAATCACCATTGACGCCGGCTACGGGAACGAGCGCTTGCCGGTCTTTCTGTTCTTGCCGAAGAATGTTCGCCCGCCGTTCCAGACCGTATTGTTCTACCCGAGCGCGCGGGTGGACTTCGGGGCCCCGAGCCAGAATCTCGGCGATCTGCAATTCGTCGATTACATCATCCAAAGCGGCCGCGCGCTGCTTTACCCGATCTACAAGGGAACTTATGAGCGTACGGGGGATCGCTTAGCGCCCGGCAGTTACGGGGATCTGAATCTGGTGATTCAAGAATCCAAAGAGGTGCGGCGGTCGGTCGATTACCTCGAGACTCGGGCTGACATCGACAAATCCAAAATCGCTTACCTGGGGGTCAGCCAAGGAACTGCTGACGGCGTAATCTTCACTGCGCTGGAACCTCGATTTAAGACGATTGTCTTCCTGGACGGAGGGTTCTTTCTAAATCAAAACTTACCGCCGAGGGACCAAGTGAACTTCGCGCCACGCATTCAGAAACCGGTGTTGATGGTGAACGGCCGATACGACTTCACTTTTTCCGTAGAACGGGCGCAGAATCCGCTGTTCCGCATGCTCGGAACTCCTGAGGCGGACAAACGCCACGTACTTTTCGACACTCCCCATGACGTCAGCCAAGAGAAGGCCGGTCTATCGAGGGAAGTACTCGCCTGGCTGGACAAATATCTCGGCAGGGTCAACTAGAGGGCTCCGAATAAATTGGCAGACTTATCCAGCGCCGCTACGACCAAACTTCTGCGAGCCTGGGCTAGCGGCGATGCCAGAGCGCTCGACGAATTGACTCCCCGTGTCTATCGCGAGCTGCGGCGTATGGCGGCGCGTTTACTGCGGAACGAGCGCCCAGGCTACAGCTTGCAGAGCACGGACCTGGTCCATGAGGTGTATCTAAGGCTGGTAAACGCTCGCGAATTGAATTGGCAGGATCGCGCGCATTTTTTCGCCGTCTCAGCCACCCTGATGCGGCGTATCCTGCTCGACCGGGCGCGGCGGCGCGTGGCGGCCAAGCGCGGAGGCAAAGCCCAGCCCTTGGACCTCAACAAGACTCTGGACATAGTGCAGATCAAAGCGCGTGAACTGGTGGCTTTAGACGACGCGCTCAGTGCGTTGGCTGAAGTGGATCCGCGTAAGTCCCGTATTGTGGAACTCCGATTCTTCGGCGGCCTAAGCGTAAAAGAGACTGCCGAAGTGGTGAAAGTCTCTTCCGATACCGTGATGCAGGATTGGAAGTTAGCCAGGGCTTGGCTGTTGACCGAGTTGAGTTCCGGGGCGTAATCCGATGGCTCCGGATACCCGTGCGGAAATATTTTCCGCGCCGACCCAGTTTTTCGCCCCGCATTGCGCTTTAGAGAGTGCACGCGGATAACCCGCGGCAGAAAGAGAACTCAATGAAGACAATTTCTCAGGCAATTACCGCGACACTAGGTATGGGAATGTTCGTTATGCTTTTGGCCCCTCGGGCAACGGCTGGTTGTGGGGATCCCAACACGTTGCAGGGTCCATTTGTGTTGGCGCAGGAGGCCCCGCTTGCATCTTTGCTCGCGCGAGCGCCCGAAGCGGAGAAAAGCTCGGCGCGTGGTCCGGCGGGCCCGTCGATCGTGGGGATGTGGAATTTCCAACTTGTGTCCGAAGGTAACGCCGCTCACAATCCGTCAATCCCGGATGGCGCGATCATCGACTTTGGGTACCACCAGATACACAGCGACGGAACGGAGATAATCAATTCCGGCGGGCATGCACCAGCGACGGAGAATTTCTGTTTAGGCGTTTGGGGACAGACTGCATTCTTGACCTACGAGGTCAATCACTTTCCGTTGAGCTATAACGCTATGACCGGAGCGCTCGCTAACCTCATTAACCTCCGCGAACAGCTCACACTTTCGCCCAGCGGAGACTCATTTACAGGTACATTCACCCTGGACGTCTACGATACGAAAGGAAACCACGTCGACCATGTCGGAGGAAACGTTACAGCCACACGTGTCACGGTGGATACGAAAGTAACGGCAGCACCGTAGTTGCATCGAGGAGAACAAGTGCGGGCGCGCTCAGTTTCAAATCGAAATCAGGCGCGCCTGTCATATATTCTCGCTATCGATGGCGCTCGGAAGGCTGCGTGGAGACTGGTTCCACGAGCGCCTAGGCTCAGTTGCCACGGTGCGGTGGGGCAGCGCGCTGGCGGCCGCCGGTCTGGGAATCGCGCTTCTGGTAGGCGGGGTACCTGCCACGCTGGCCGGCTTCGCCTTCGCGGGATGGGGATTCTCCGCGATTTTTCCGATCCTGTGCTCCGTGGCGGGCAAGAAGGCCGGGGGCAAGCCGCAGGCCGGAATTGCCGCCGTCTCCGCCACCGGCTCCAACGATTGGAACCAATATCTTTTCAAGCTTCCCAAGCCGCCTGCGGATCGTGCTCATTGACGCTGGCCCATTTGCTGAATGGTCCCGGTACCTGCGATCAAAGCGTCGAAGAATTCCAGCGGAATCTTTTCATCCAGCTTCTCTCCGGCCCCGACCAGAGCGATCAATGGTCACGACCGTTCTGCTCGCACGATCTCGGTTTAATTTCTAGTACGCTAGGAAGTTGGCTGGGACGGGGAACGGTCCCAGCGTTCCACAGTGAGCGGATATACCGGCGGGAGCCATCGGTGGGCCATTTCTGTTGCCGTGCTTGTTAGCTTGTCGCCGCTGGGCTTCAGTGCCGACGAAGCGTCCTATGCCGGAACAGAAGCTTGCGCTTTGTGCCACCAGGCGATCGCCGCCAGCCAAGCCAAGACTGCCATGGCCAAAACATGGCGGGGCGCAGCGACGCCGTTGTTGCCGGCTGGCTATCATGGCCGAGTCAAAGAAGTATCCCCTAAACCGATCGAATACGAAATTCTGCATCAAGGCGCCGGCTTGGTCTTCTCCGCGGCCCTGCCCGATGGCGCGATAACGACCCTGCCTGTGAAGACCGTCATAGGTGGTGAACGCCACGGCCTGAGTTTCTCCTCGAAATCGAAAAACTAAGGGGTATTCCGCTGGAACGCTTTTCAGTGCTCTCGCCCCGCAATGGCTGCCGCACACAAAATCAATCGGCATGGATGCCCGTGTACTCGCTTTCACCGTAATGATTTCCCTCGCTACCGGGATTCTATTTGGGCTGGCACCCGCGTTGCGCGCTTCTAAGACAGCTTTCAACGAGTCGCTCAAGGGCACGGGAAGAAGCTCGTCTTCAGGTTTACGTCAACGGATGCGCGGCACGCTGGTGATGGTAGAAGTGGCGCTGGCCCTGGTATTGCTGGTTTCAGCGACCCTAATGATGAATACCGTGGTGTACTGGCTGCCGGGTTGCTTGAGGGGACTGTTGACGATGGTTACTATCCGGTCACCGTTTGGGTAGGGCGTCCGCAGCAGGATCGCGTCAATGGCGCTGAAGATGGTAGTGGTCGCGCCGACCGAACGCAAGCGAAAGCACAGCCACCAGCGCGAAGCCCGGGCTTCTGAGCAGCATTCGGATCCCGTGACGCAGATCCTTAAACAGAGCCTCCATGTGTCACCTCGTCGAACGTACCTCGCCGTGAGTAACTATCCTACCCCGCAGTAGATCCTTTGGTTTTCAGATGCTGCAGAAAAACACAAGATCCCATTCCCTGACCGATTCGGTCGGCCCTGGACTATCGTTGTGTGAGACAGCCCGATATTAGCCATTGAACTTAGCGCTGCGCGCAGGGCACAATAGAAGCGATGAGCGTAGCCCGTCCTCCTGTGGAATCCCGAACAATCCTGGTAGTCCGTCTTCGATTGGGGATCAATCCCCATGAAGCAATCGTCGTGCCAAACCTTTAGTCGCTCCGTCAATGTCCGTTATCGAAAGTGTTCGGGCGGTCGACCCTACTCTGCCCCCCAACACTCTCGCGCCCGACCACTTCCGATCAACGCTAATGCATTATCGGTAGCCGTCTCGGCTGCGCCGAACTTGACCGGCACGGGTCCTTTCTCACGTGCCCGACAAAACCAGGGGACCGATGGGCTGAGCAAGGACACGCCGGAAGGAAGACCGAAATCGATTAGGAATCGCGGTGAGCGACTGGTGTCACATCCTCGTCTTGGAGGTCTCCACCATCGCTATTCCTCGGCAAAGGCTCCATGAGCGGCGGATGGACTATTGGCGACACGCACCGAGCGAGCGAGACCTACTCTTAGTAGACCGATCTACGTTTCAGCCTATCGAGATAGTGTGCAGTCTCTTCGATACTTTTCGAAAAGCAGCAGACGTAACCATCCGGCCGAACCAGCCAAAAGCCGTCCTGACCAAAAGGTGCACGCAGCTCAGCATCGAGAAGATCAGGAAAACGTGCGATTAGATCCGCGGTTGGCTCACTGGCTTCCGCGAAGAGCGAAAACAGCGGTTTGGGGCCAGACCCCACCGGCGCTGCATCGCTGGATGGAATAACCCGCTCTCCCGGTTTCGGCCCGGATGTTCCATGAAGACCGGACCCCTCGTTCAGCGGACTATCGTGATATCCAACGGTCACCTGCGTCATAGAATCCGCAAAAGCATTTTGCACAGGCGGCAAACCAAACATGAAATGGGTCGCAACATTGCGAAGCGACTGCAATACCGGGTTTTTCAGAGTTCCGACGGTTGTCAGGCGTCCTGCCATTTTTAGAACCTCATCGCCGACTGCGCTGCGTTCCGGGCTGTAGCTGTCGAGCAGGTGTTCATCGCAGCGACCCTGGATGACCATGGCCAGTTTCCAGGACAAATTGAACGCATCCTGCATGCCTGTGTTCATTCCCTGGCCTCCTGCGGGGCTGTGAACGTGAGCAGCATCACCGAGCAGGAAGGCGCGACCATAGCGGTACTCCGACACCTTTCGGCCATTGATCCTGAAGCCTGCCAGCCAGATCGGATCGAAGGCTTTCAATCCTCCTGGGCCACGGCGGTCAATAATGGTCTGGACTTCTTCCAATGAGGGATCGGGCGTGATTGGACCGCTGGTCGCGGGCAAATCGGCAAGCACGCGATAACGTCCCGGAGAAATGGGAAAAATCACAAACGCGCCATCTTTATGCCAGTAAACGGAAGCTTCATCATCGGGAAAGGGATACCCGCTCATATGAACGTCGGCCAGCATCCAGTCGCTGTTCATCGTCTCGCCGGAAAACGGTGCCCCTAATGTGTGCCTCACGGTGCTATGCGCGCCATCGCACCCAAGGAGCCATTCGGCAGCAACGCTTTCTCCCTGTCCGTCAGCCCGGCGCAGGTCGGCCTCCGCCCCTGAATTAGTGGCTGTAAAGCCGAGAACCTCCGTTTGTCGTTCGATGGTCACTCCCAAGCGGGCGAGCCTCGCCTCCAGCAACCGCTCCGTGTCAGATTGAGGAAGCATCAACCCGTACGGATAGGGGCTCTTCACCGAGTCCATCGTGACGTGGCCCATTAACTCTCCGTTGCCGGCAACCAGGTTGACCGCATGCGCCTTGAATCCCGCTTCGATGAACGGGGAAGCGCCGCCAGGCGCACGATCCAGGAGTTCCAGCGTTCTGCTCCAAAGCACGAGCGCCTTGGATTTATCCGTCCGGTGCGGCGCCTTATCGACGATGCGCACGGAGACGCCATATCGTGCAAGCTCCGACGCGGCGGTCATTCCGACGGGGCCAGCGCCAACAATCAAAACTTGAGTCTTCATATTCAATCCTTTCTGAAAACATGGTTCCTGATTAATGTACCGACGCATTTTTTAGTAGCCTGAACATCAATTCCAGTGCGCGGACGGAGCGTCGTTCACTATCGTCACGTCCGGTGGCAAGCGCTATGACTGCCATGCCGACCGATAGAGCGTGCAGAAGATAGCAATGCTCATCGCTTGGCTTTACGTCAAGCCGCTCCAGTAGCTTGCCAACCCGCTGGATAATACCGTCCGCCAGTTCGGCGAATAACTCACGCAACGCGGGTTCCTGATCTGCAGCTTGTGCGAGAGCCATCAGCACACGCGTGTTCCCGTGGCGACCGATCACATTTGCAAGCGAGGCGGCAGCAGTTCTCGGCGACGTAGTCTGAACCACCGAATTGCTCGCCAAAAGCTGTCGATCTATAGCTGCCCGCGCCACAGCCTTCAGAAGATCTATACGAGTCGCATAGTAGTAGGTGAGGTGGCTCTGACGAACACCCGCCTCGCGGGCCACACGAGGTTGTGTGAATCCTGCGAAGCCATACTCGTGGCAAAACTGCAATACCTGCCTCGACAATCGTCTGACGTCTGTCTGGTGTGTTCACCACTTTGGTAAGTATACCAACGTGGGAATTGATTAGATTGCGCTGTTTTTGTCGGATATAAAAAAGGGCCCATTTCGTTGAATAGGATGAACGAATGGATCTGCGGACTTAAGACAGGCAAGCCGTAGCCAACTGACATCGGCGTGTTGTACCAGAACGAATAGCCACCGCCAAGAGACCTATTATCCAGCATGTCGCTTGCAAACACGGCGTTAAGCAAATACGTCGATATTCACTCCACCCATGACTCCTCGACCCATCGACCGCCATGACGCAGGCGCCCAGTGCGCGGTGATGGCGTGCGCGATTCTCGAACTCTTGGCCATGCCCAAGCGCTCGACCGTCGCCCGGCCCCGTCTGGAAGCCCGCATCGCCGGTTT
>Ga0206833_1285_pt1 | contig 11396 bp, 9 predicted proteins | sample Alteio_BWOrgCont_32_FD_152891 | JGI IMG/M metagenome (GOLD analysis project Ga0206833, IMG submission 152891) | Enriched cells from forest soil in Barre Woods Harvard Forest LTER site, Petersham, Massachusetts, United States -... | ecosystem: Environmental > Terrestrial > Soil > Temperate forest > O... | reverse complement strand
GTGAACAGAGTCGCCATGATACCTATCACAGCTAATGAATGAATGTAAAAGGCTATTCTACCCAGTTTTCTCCAGGAGCCGCCTTCCAATTCATCATTTTGGGCGGAGCGGAAGTAAGCAAAGGCTGCCAACAATGCTGCTGCAAATGACAGGAAAACAAAGGTATTTCCAAGTTGTCCCCAAAAAAGGTGTTCGCCTATATAATGTATATCGTTCAAAGGGAAGTTAATGTATGTGATTTAAAGAAAGAGCACAAAGTTAATCACAAAGAGTTAATAAGGGATTTTGTGCAAAATTTATTCTCTTATACTGTGTTTTCTACCAGTAGCTTTTTTAATTATCTTTGTTTGTCAAATAGATGTAAATGAAAATATTTAAGGGGCTATTTTTTTTGCTGTTTATGTTTATACTTACGAACAGTAATGCACAAGCCTTTACTATTAAAACAATAGCAGGTAATGGAGATCCCGGGTATGGAGGCGATGGGTGTTCCGATACCTGTAATATAAGCTGCATGATGAAATCGCCCTATGGCGTAGCTTCTGATGATTCAGGGAATGTGTATATAGCCGATTGGGCTAATAACATGATTCGTAAAGTAAACAGAAGGGGCATAATTTCAACCTATGCCGGAATGCTGTTAAGCGGATATACAGGCGATGGAGGTCCTGCTACTGTTGCTAAGTTATATCATCCCACTGGAGTTGCTGTAGATAAATTGGGTAATGTATATATAGCCGATGATAGTAATAGCGTAATTAGGGAAGTATCTACTACAGGCATTATTTCTACTGTTGCGGGAACCGGAGTTCATGGATTTTCGGGAGATGGTTCTGCTGCCACTGCAGCTGAGTTAAATTATCCTACAGGGGTTGCCGTGGATACTTCGGGTAATATTTTTATTGCAGATCAGATGAATGGCCGCATACGCGAGGTGAATACATCGGGTATTATTACTACTGTTGCAGGGAATGGAACAAACGGGTATGTCCATGACGGAGTGGCCGCAACTTCTACCGAGATAAACCTTCCATTCGGATGTGCGGTAGATACTATTGGTAATATTTATATAGCTGATACCAAGAATAACCGTATTCGGCTAGTAAATAGAAGTGGAATAATTTCTACAATAGCGGGCACAGGCGTGGCTTACTATTCAGGCGACAATGGCCCTGCCACGGCTGCACGGGTAAATAATCCAAATGGGGTTACTGTAGATAAGTCGGGGAACATTTATATTGCGGATACCCATAATAATTGTGTGCGAAAAATTAATATGAGCGGAATAATTACCACAATTGCAGGCAACTCGGTGGGTGGATCTATCGGGGATGGGGGACCTGCTAAACTGGCTGAACTAAACCTGCCTTATAGCGTTACCACAGATGGTTCTAATAATGTATACGTTGCGGATACGTATACAGACCGCGTGCGGAAGATTGATACGGGTGGCATCATAACCAACTTTGCCGGGAGTGGACAATATGGGTTCTCGGGAGATGGGGAGCCAGCAATATCTAGTGTTTCCATGCTTCATTTTCCCTATATGACATTTATTGACAAAAAAGGAAATATATTTATTTCCGATTGGGGTAATTACCGTGTCCGAAAGATCGATACCAATGGTATTCTCAGCACTTTTGCGGGCAATGGGTCTTCTGTTGAGAGCGGAGACAGTATTCCTGCTATTTCTGCCGGTATGGGGTATCCTTTTGATATGGCTGAAGATACAGCAGGAAATATGTATATATCGGATATAAATAATTATATCCGAAAGGTAGATACGCATGGAATTATTACAACAGTGGTCGGAGGACCATCAGGGTATTCGGGCGATGGCGGACCTGTTGGCCTAGCTGAAATAGACGGACCACAAGGAATTGTAGTGGATAAATTTGATAACATATATTTTTCGGATGAAGGAAACAATGTTATCCGTAAGATAAATACAGCTGGAATTATCACCACTGTTGCAGGTAATGGATTTGATGCCGGTACCGGATTAGGCGGTTATACCGGCGATGGAGGTCCTGCCACAGCTGCAGAGATGGACCAACCAGTGGGACTTACTCTTGATCGTGCAGGCAATATGTTTATTGCTGAATGGAGAAATCACATCATACGGAAAGTAGATACCAATGGTATCATATCCACCTTTGCTGGGGGAGGAATATCCTATGCTGATGGCATTCCGGCCATTGCAGCGGAATTTTACGACCCTAATGATGTTGCCGTAGATACTTTGGGTAGGGTTTATATTGCTGATGCTAGCACAAACACAATTCGTGTTGTGAATACAGGCGGCATAATTAATACCATATGCGGTAAATTATTTGTTAATGGATATTCCGGTGATGGCGGACCTGCTATTAATGCAGAGTTAGCAGACCCCGATGGTGTTAAATTGGATGCGCACGGAAATGTTTATGTGACCGATTACTCAAATAACCGGTTAAGGAAACTAACACCGAATCTACTAGGTACTACTATTATCATAAACTCCTATGTAACTTGTTATGGAGGAAATAACGGCAGCATAGCATCCATTACAGATGGTGGTGCTCCGCCTTACACATATTCGTGGAGCGGCGGGGGCGGAACCAATTCAACGGCTACAGGACTTACTGTCGGAATCTATAGCCTAACGGTTGTGGATTCCCATAATGATACGGCTAGGGCTATTATTAGCGTAACACAACCTTACAGTGTTAACGCTTCTGCAAGCGTAGTTAAAAATGTTTCCTGCACAGGTGGAAATGATGGCAGTGTAAAGGCCAATATAAGATGGGGTAGTGCACCATTTACGTATTCCTGGACGGGAGGTGGCGGCACAAATGCCATTGCCACCGGATTAACTATAGGGGCTTATACTGTTACTGTAACTGATAGTTGTGGTAATTCCTCAACTGCTGAAACAGCAATTACTCAACCGTATAGTATAGTAGTTTTAGTGACCACCTATACGAATGTTACATGTAACGGAGGCCATAATGGAGGCGCAACAGCCACAGCATATTCCGGAACAACCCCTTACACATTTTCCTGGAGTGGGGCTGGTGGAACAAACGCTACAGCCACCGGATTAGGTGCAGGCAGTTATACAGTAACCGCTACCGATTCGTGTGGTAATACCTCCACTGCATCTGTAACTATTACACAGGTTAATACATTAAGTGTTTCTATTAGTTTGTCCAGGGCGAGTTGTTCCGGAGCGGGCAATTTTACAGCCTATTCCAATATTAGCGGCGGGTCAGCTCCTTATACCTATTCCTGGTCAGATGCACAGACCTCAGCCAATGCCACCGGTTTAAGTGCAGGCACGTATTCTGTAACCGTGCTCGATGCCTGTGGAAACTCAGCAACTGCATCGGTAACCGCTGTTCAGCATCCGCCTATAAATGTTCTTACTAATTCTGTAAATGCTGTTTCAATATGCAATGGAAAGGCTTTTGTTTCTGTGAGTGGAGGAATAATACCCTATACATATTTGTGGACAACAGGACATCAAACAGCAGATAGTATCACTAATCAATGTGCCGGAGTTTATTGTTGCACTATTACCGATAATTACGGATGCACACAAACAGCATGTGTTACTATTAACGGATATACGGGAATTGATAACAATACAGCAGATGTTAGCCAATTAGCAGTTTACCCCAACCCTAATAATGGCTTGTTTACTATTGTTTGCCATTCCAACTTGTCGGAAGAAACAGCCCAGGTCATAGAAATTTATAATGTATTAGGGCAAAAGGTATATGCTCAATACCTGAATTGTAATTCGCCTTTAAGCGTCAATTTGAGTGCTGAAACCAATGGCATTTACCTGATACGCGTAGTTTCTAATAAGGGGGAATTACTAGGTCAGCAGAAAATTGTAAAGACACAATAAGAAGTTTATTTTTGAAACGTAGGTTAAAATAACTTACGCAAACAATTACATCGAACTCGTCTGCTTGGTCTCTGTTGGTTTGCCGTCATTGTATTTAGACGGACATTTCATCAGCAAATCTTTAGCTTTAAATTCATCGTTACCATTGGCTGTGCCAATAACCACTATCTGTTCAGAATGTTCAAAGTCGTCCGGTTTTGGCTTTTCAAGCATTACTTTATGTTCTGTGCCTTCGCGGTCTATCAGGTAAAAGGTGAATAAGTTAGCGTTCAAATGCGCATCGTACAAAAAAGGTTTGTTCTTATCCAGCTTACCTACCACATGATAGGTGCGGGTAGGATGCGCGTCTGCTTCCTTAAATGAAGCATAGGTGCTGTTATTGGAAAGGGAAGTCATGATCACTGCAAAGGCTACGGCGATGATCAGGATGGCAATAATGTGTATCTTTTTCATTTTTTCCTTATATCTCCTTCTCTATTGATAGAGAGGGTTGGGGTGAGTATTAATTCTTCTTATTTTCTTCTATGCTCTTTTCCACACGGCTTATCTTTCTGTCAATGCTTAGTAAATAAGCAAACAAGCCCACCAGAATAATTATCAAAACACCGACCACTACATATATCTTGCCGTTACTTCTCATGGAATCGGCCATGTCTACCGGTGTTGATGTTAATGGTGTTTGTGCATGTGTTAAAACACTGCAAAATAATAACATTATAAGGGGAATAAACCTGATTTTTCTCATGGATTTAAATGCTATTGGTTAGTTAAATGTCTTTTAACGCGTTCGGTCCGGATGTTAATAGATGCTATCCAACACGAAAGCAAAAGCCAGCCTATTACGGCAGGATAGAATACCAGTCGCATGTGGCTATCTAGATCGTATTGGTTAAAACCGGGGTTACCACCGTTGCCGGGATGCAGGGAATCCACTTCTTTTAAGCGGGGATAGATCATAATGAATACCATCATCATAGCATACGCGAATATGTTATATACTGCTGAAATGCGAGCCCTTTTCTGCTCATCGTCCATGGCATTACGAAGCACCACATAGGCAAAGTAACTTAGCAAGGCTATGGCAGCGCCATTTAACTTAGGATCGTTGGTCCACCAGGCACCCCAGGTATAGCGCGCCCAGAGCGAACCGGTAATAAGCCCCAGTACTCCAAAAACCAAACCAACATAAGAGGTCTGCGAAGCAATAATATCGTAATCCTCCTTAGGTTTGTTGAGGTATTTAAGGCTATAAACAAGCGAAACCGTAAGAATGAACATCATAGAGAACCACATACACACATGGAAGTAGAGGTTACGTATGGTTTCATGCAGAATTTGAAGTGCAGGAACCGGCATCAGAAAGCCTGCAATTATTGTATAGGTAAGGAACACAATGCACATGCATTTCCACCAATTTTTCGATAATATGTCTCTCTTAATCATTTGATTTTTAATCCCGCCAAAGATAGGGAAATAATAAATAGCACAGGGCTGCTATCATAGCATCTAATGCGAGCAGGGCAGCCACGTAACCACCATATCCGCTAGTATCGGAGCCGGCTGTAGCCATTTCAGAAAGATGTTGGGCGGTAATAAGCAATGGAACCAATAAGGGGAAACTGATAATGGCCATAAGCGTAAATCCTCCACCACCTTTAGATGCAATGGAAAAAGACATGGTAAGCAGACTCGAAATACCCCAGACGGTAAGTAATAGTGCGGTTAAGAATATAGGCAGATCAGTATCGTTAAAACCAACAAAGAATTGGAAACAGACAAAGGCCAGTAGGCTGACTGAAAGCAAAAAGACCCCATTGTAGATAAGCCTTGCCAATATAAACCGGGTGGGGGAGACAAGCGTATATATATAGAACATCTCACTCTCGCGCCCGGCAAAACTGCCCGAGGTGGCAAACATAGAAATGAATATGATTAGTAGCCAGAACACCGCATTGTGCGCTGCTGTGTCATTATTGCCCTGCAGCCCCAGGTAACTGATATAGACTGTACTACCTGTATAGAGCATAATAGCAAGCCATGCTTTACGGCTACGTAACTCATGCCGCAGTTCTCTTTGTATTATAGCAAGGACTTCTTTCACGGGGCAAAGGTAGAAAATAGGGTTATCGTAGTACCAATATTCACAATTCTACTTCCCCATCTTCCTTTTCGCCTCAATACACCACAATAATTCACCAATAAAAACAGAAGCTCTTTTATCTGTTCCAGCTTTGTCGGCGGGAGTACCATTTTCATCAAAGGCATTTTGTGCCGTAGGTACCGGGAACATAGCCGGTATAGTCCATGCCCGTATTTTCCAAAGCGAAAACTGTATGGATGTTATTACCTGGCTGCCTCCGAAACTACCATTCGATACGGTAGATATGGCAATCGGTTTGCGGTGCCATTCATCATACAGCACATCGATCACATTTTTTAATGCAGCAGGATAGCCACCATTGTATTCGGGTGTTACAATTATAACTCCATCACTCGATTTTATTTTTTCAGCAAAAGCGAGCACATTAGCCGCAGGATCTTTTTGAAGCCATAATCGTTCGTTAAAAATGGGGAATTGATATTCATTCAAATCCAGTATTTCGACAGTGGCAAGCTTATTTGCCTCTAAATAGTTTTTGAAGTATAAAGCAACCCTGTGGCTGTTTCGACCAATTCTTACACTCGATGATATAATAGAAATATGGGGCATAATGTTATTAGTTTGGTTAAAAGTAGGATAAAATACCCTTGCTGTATGCAAAGGTATATTTTTAATAAATCGTATTTTTGAATATATATGAGAATGAAACCCGCCATTGTACTGACTTTATTGTTGAATACTATTTGTTTTTCTATTCGGGCACAAGATGGCTCCGGTGCTAAAAGCGGCGTAGAAAAAACCTATTATCCCAGTGGGAAATTACATACCGAGATCCCTTATACTAATGGCAAAGAGAACGGAGTATCTAAACTGTATTATGAAAGCGGTAAGCTGAGAGAAGAGATGCCCTGCACCAATAATTTGCGCAATGGAGTAGGGAAGGAGTATTACGAGAGCGGTGCGTTACTGCGTGAAATACCTTATAGCAATGGCCTGAAGAATGGAATTGAAAAGGAATATTATGAAAGTGGAAAACTGAAAGGTGCGGTTACTTATAGTTTAGGTAAAAAGAATGGGGTGGATAAGGTGTTTGCTGAAAACGGTAAACTCCGTGGAATATGCCATTACGTAAACGACAAAAAGACCGGGCTTGAAAAACTATACTATCCAAACGATTCACTCGATCTGGAGATCACCTACAAATACGATAAAAAAAACGGTGTAGAAAAAGAGTTTTACGATAACGGAGTGTTAAAGTCAGAAACTCCTTATAAGAGCGGCACAATAGATGGAATAGAAAAGAATTACTATTCTAGCGGAAGCTTGAAATCTGAGATTCCTTATGTGGCCGGTAAAATAAACGGGGTGGAACGGGAATATTATCAAAATGGTAACTTGTCTCATGAATTTTCTTGTGTAAATGGCTTGTCAAATGGGCTCTCCAAGGAATATTACGAAAGTGGTATCATCATGAGTATAACTACTTATACAAATGGAATGGTTACTAAAACTATCTATTACGACAAGAACGGAAACGAGGTTAAATAATAAATGCGTACCACTTGGCACGCATTTATAGTATCAAAAACAGTAGTATTTATATTCCTGTTTCCTTATCCAAATACGATTGTACCACATCAATTGCATTGTCGATCACATCACTTAAAGCAGTAATAAAAGAACCGGGTTTAGCAAGTGATAATGCATGTTTCAAGGCTTCTACTTCCTTCGGCACATATTCATACGATTGTTTAGGATTGACTTCTTTAATACCTTCAACCAGCAAACGTACTATATCATCCGCTTCGCGCCCACGGAGGAATTTATCCTGGCGAATGATAATATGGTCGAACATTTGAGCGGAGATGCGTCCTAATTCCCTGATGTCATCGTCGCGGCGGTCGCCGGTGCCGGTAATGATACCAATTTTATTGGGAGATTCTATGGTGGATAAAAATTCCTTTATACCATTGAACCCATCGGCATTATGTGCAAAGTCGATCATTACTTTATATTCCTTGAAGTTGAAGATATTCATCCGTCCCGGTGTCTGTGCAGCCGATGGAATAAAGGTTTCCAGGCCATTCCGGATGTTATCTATGGAGAAGCCAAATACGTACGATGCAAGCGTAGCTGCTAACACATTATAAATATTGAAAGTCACCTTACCACCAAAGGTGAGCGGTATCATAGTCACCTTCTCTACCCGGAATTTCCATGCGCCTTTTTTTATAGTGATGAATCCATTCTCATAGATAGCAGCAATACCGCCTTTCATGCAATGCGCACGAATGATTGGGTTGTTCTCATCCATGCTGAAGTAGGCTACGTTGCAATCGGCTTGTTTGCCTAACATGTGGCAATATTCATTATCGGCATTTAAAACAGCGTAGCCATCGCGCTTCACAGCTTTCACCACTACGCCTTTCACATTGGCCATATCTTCCAGGGTGTGTATATCTGATAACCCCAAATGGTCGACTTGTATATTCGTAACTACAGCGACATCACATCTTCCAAAACCCAGACCGGCACGTAGTATTCCGCCGCGTGCAGTTTCCAATACGGCAAACTCTACCGTAGGGTCTTTTAAAATAAATTCAGCGCTTTGTGGCCCGGTAGTATCACCTTTAGTAAGCATGGAGTTGCGGACATATATCCCATCTGAGGTAGTAAACCCTACACGGTATCCTTTACCTTTTACAATGTGTGCTATTAAACGGGTGGTAGTTGTTTTTCCATTTGTTCCGGTAATAGCTATGATAGGTATCCTGCAATCTTTTCCTGGAGGATAAAGCATATCTATAACAGGAGCTGCCACATTCCTTTCCAGACCTTTGGCAGGTGCCAAATGCATCCGGAATCCGGGTGCTGCATTTACTTCCAGTACAACGCCACCGGTGCTTTCGAGTGGCTCGCTGAGGCTGGATGCCATAATATCTATACCGCAAATATCTAACCCGATAACGCGGGAAATGCGTTCACAAATAAATATATTATGCGGATGAACTAATTCGGTTACATCGGTAGAAGTGCCTCCGGTACTAAGGTTGGCGGTGCCTTTCAAATAACATATTTCGCCTTTGGGCGGAACGGTTTCTAATGTCTGATTTTTCTTTGCCAACTGCTCCAGCGTTTCACGGTCAATGGAGATCTCGGTCAACACGTTCTCATGTCCGTAACCACGCTTTGGGTTTTTATTTTCCACTTCTATTAAGTGTTGAATGGTAGAAACTCCGTCACCAATTACATGTGCAGGCTCACGCAGAGCGGCTGCAATAAAGCGGTGATTGATCACCAAAACCCGGAAATCAAATCCCTGTACAAATTTTTCTACTATAATTCTGCGGGAATATTTCTTGGCATGTTCATAAGCAGATCTCGCATCTTCTATGGTTTTTACATTGATGGATGCGCCCTTGCCATGATTGCCATCCAGCGGTTTAAACACCAGCGGGAATCCTAATTTTTCAACGGCTTCATCCACTTCTTCTTCTGTAGAGATGCACATCCCTTTTGCTACGGGGATAGCTGCTTCCTGCAACATTCTCTTGGTCGCATCTTTATTGCTGGCTAAGTCTACAGCAATAGAACTTGTTTTATCAGTCATGGTAGCACGTATGCGTACCTGGTTTTTTCCGTAACCCAGTTGCACTAACGATTCTCCATCTAACCGGATATAAGGTATATCACGTGCTTCGGCTTCTTCCACAATAGAACCTGTACTTGGCCCGAAACGATATTTTTCGCGTATCTCACGCATCACCCTGATGTCTTCTGCTAAATCATATTCCTTATTATCTATCAATGCCTCCGCAATCCGCACGGCTGCCTTGGCTGCATAAATACCTACTTTATCTTCCAAATAAGAGAATACTACATTGTATACTCCGGGAGCGCCCGCATTACGTGTACGTCCGTAGCCACATTCCATTCCCGCAAGGGTTTGTATTTCCAGTGCAATGTGTTCTATCACGTGACCCATCCAGGTACCTTCGTGCACCCGTTCAAAAAAGCCACCTTCCTTATTACGTGAGCAGCGGTGCTTTATCATGGTCGGGAACATTTTCTCTAACCTTTCCGGAAAGCCTTTAATTTTATTGGTCGGGAACTCTTCCATCTGTTCCAGATCTAACCGCATCACGATCAATTTTTTTCGATAGTTCGACCAATAATTAGGGCCTCTCAGCACACGGATATCAATTATTTTCATCGTAAGTTGGTTTAAGTATTTAGGGGAACAAAGAAATAAGTCTGTGACAAAGATATAAAAAGGCAGTCCTAAACATTATTTTTAAATTAGATTTGCAACCCAATATTAAATAATTATGAATATTCCCAAGGGTAAGTTAATTATAATAGGCGGTAGTGTTGACATTGGCAGCTATTCTGAAAAACCCATCGATCTGACTTCCAAGATCCGTTTTTTTGAAAAAGGCATTCTGAACCGCATTATCCGGGAATCGTTCCGCAACAACTTATCGAAGATCGAAATCATTACCACCGCATCCAACATACCGGAGCAGGTGGGTGTGGAATATATCAATGCTTTCCGTGCACTTAATGCTATGGATGTGCATGTGCTCGATATTAAAACCCGCGATGAAGCCAACGACCCTGCTTTTTTTAGAACGTTTAAAACATGCCGATGTGGTAGTGTTTACCGGAGGCGATCAGTTGAGGCTCTCATCTATCATTGGCGGAACCGAGTTTCATCATTTATTGCTGGATAAATACGAAAACGAAGAATTTATTATTTCGGGTACCTCGGCAGGTGCTGCAGCCAGCTCTAACAACATGATATACCAGGGTAGCAGTTCCGAAGCGCTGCGCAAAGGAGAAATAAAGATCACCGGGGGATTAGGCTTTATCAATAACGTAATTATAGATACTCACTTTGTACAGCGTGGCCGCATTGGCCGTCTGCTATACGCTTGTGCAACCAATCCTATTAATTTAGGAATTGGGCTCGGAGAAGACACTGGTCTGCTGATCACTGAAGGCCATAGCATGGAAGCTATCGGTACCGGACTTATTATTTTGGTAGATGCTACCCACATGCGCCACACCAATATCACTGATGTGGAAATGGGCGAACCTGTTTCTATTGAGAACCTGGTTGTGCACGTTATGGCTATTGGCGATCATTTTGATCTGAAGTCCAAGAAGCTTACCATTGGCCAGTTTAAGGAAGCTGTGAGGCATTACCCTCTATAGTTTGTCATTGCGAGGAACGAAGCAATCTTATCCTATTTTCCACCTATCACCTAACATCGAATCAAGCTATAAACTATAAGTTATAAACTATTCCGGTTATATCTCATAGCTTATATCTTATAGCTATTCATGCGGCTCCGTAGGAGCAATCTGTTTGTAGCCAATAATCAAAACAATGTGCAT
>Ga0206833_1283_pt1 | contig 11476 bp, 10 predicted proteins | sample Alteio_BWOrgCont_32_FD_152891 | JGI IMG/M metagenome (GOLD analysis project Ga0206833, IMG submission 152891) | Enriched cells from forest soil in Barre Woods Harvard Forest LTER site, Petersham, Massachusetts, United States -... | ecosystem: Environmental > Terrestrial > Soil > Temperate forest >... | reverse complement strand
GCATCGGAAGCGATCGCGCTCATGGCTACGTGCTGGCGAAGAATCAGCTCTTTCGAACTCTGGATGACGTGAATCCAGTGGCCGAACTCGCGAAGCTCGAAGATGACGTGATGGAACAGGCGAACCGGATAGGCGTCGGCGCCATGGGCTTTGGCGGCAAGGTATCGCTCATCGGATGCAAAATCGCGGCGGCTAACCGTTTGCCCGCGAGCTTTTTTGTTTCCGTGGCGTACGATTGCTGGGCGTTTCGAAGGCTCGGAGTTCGCTTGAATGCTTCCAGCGGCGCGATTACTCGATGGCTCTATCGCGATCCGGCTCAGACTGTGGCGCGAATGGCGCGGACGGAAGGGTTCCCGCTGACCGGCCGCGAAGTGGTGTTGACCGCGCCGCTAATGGAGGAGACAGTTCGATCGTTGCGAGTAGGCGACGTAGTGTTGATTTCGGGGGAAGTCTTCACCGGACGCGATGCCGTGCATGCGCACCTGATGAAGAACCCTCCGCCAGTGGATCTGCATGGCGCGGTGCTCTATCATTGCGGCCCCGTGATGTTGAAGCAAGGCGACGAGTGGCAAGTAAAAGCAGCGGGCCCGACTACCAGCAGCCGCGAAGAGCCGTATCAGGCCACCGTGATCGAGAAGTATGGCGTGCGGGCGGTGATCGGCAAAGGCGGTATGGGGGCGAAGACATTGGCGGCGCTGCGGAAATCGGGCGCCGTGTATTTGAACGCGATCGGAGGCGCCGCTCAATTCTACGCGCGCACGGTGGAGAAAGTGCTGGGAGTTCATCTGATGGAGTTCGGGATTCCGGAAGCGATGTGGCATCTGCGAGTAAAGAATTTCGCGGCTATCGTGACCATGGATGCGAACGGCAACAGCCTGCACGCGGGCATCGAAGCGGAAACGGGCGCGAAGCTCGCGGAACTGCAGCGGGTATAGCGGTCTGTTAAAATGGTTTCTGCAAACGGCCAGGTAGCTCAGTTGGTAGAGCGCAGCCCTGAAAAGGCTGGCGTCGGCGGTTCGATTCCGTCCCTGGCCACCACACTTAACCCTTCCTGTTTCAAACATTTACCGATATTCTTGTGGATCGTGACGTTGCGTGAAAGTGCCTCCGTGGAGTCCATTTGGAGTCCAAACTCGCCACGGCTGCGTTCGTGGTAGGGACGGTAGCCATCTGGGGATCAACGGAAACGCTTTATCTCCTTGTCTTGGAGTGAGATGGTATCCATGGTAGCCATCCAGAGAGTTTTTTCGTTCTCTGTTTCGCGAAACAAAAAGAAAATCCCCTATATAGCAGCCCCACCACCACCGCACTCCCGACCTAAGTGCCGCCCGGGTTTCACGACTGTTGACGACTGAACTCTCAATCAGGAAGAATCGTGCATCGACGGCGGAAAGCACTTTGCCGATGCGAAGGAACGTATGCACGTTGAACTGTGGCCAATTGATCGTCCAAAGGACTATCCGAAGAACGCCCGTAAGTGGAGCGTCCAAGCGGTCGAGAAGGTGGCGTCGTCGATCCGCGAATACGGCTGGCGTCAACCAGTTGTGGTTGACGCGCACGACGTCATCGTTATCGGTCACCTGCGGCGCGCTGCAGGCGCAGATCCGTGGTCTTCGCCTCGCTGACAATCGCACCAACCAGGAGGCTTCGTGGGATGAAGCACTGCTGGCACTCGAGATCACGGAACTTGACGGCCTCGATTTCGATTTGAGCTTGACTGGGTTTGACGTAAACGAGCTTGACTCCTTCCTGCGCGATCCTCTGGATGAGCAGAAGGCTGAAGAGGCGCCGCCGTTGCCCGAAGTTGCCGTAACGCGCCCTGGCGACCTGTGGCTGATCGGTCCGCACCGCCTGCTCTGCGGTGATGCTACCAGCGTGGACGCGGTCGCGCGCGTGCTCGCCGACAAGAAGCCGTTGCTGCTGGTGACGGATCCTCCTTACGGGATAGAACTGGATTCAGAATGGCGTGATCGAGCGGGGCTCAACAAACATGGTCCGGCTCAAGCGAGTTACATGAAGCATCGGACTGAAGGCCATCGCAACACGACCATTTCTTCCGACACGCGGGCCGACTGGTCGGATGCATTCCAGCTTGTGCCGAGCCTTCAGGTCGGGTATGTCTGGCACGCGAGCAAGTTCACGCGGGAGGTTCTCGATGGCTTATTGCGGATTGGCTTCGTACATCACCAACAAATTATCTGGGACAAGAGCCGAACGGTACTGACGCGCACCCATTACTGGTTTCAACACGAGCCTTGCTGGTACGTCAGGAAACAGAACGCTCCCTGGTTCGGCAAGGCGGGCGAGAACTCCACTGTCTGGACGGTCCCCTCGCCGAAATTTATCATGGGCGGGTCTGACGAGGCTAAGTTCGATCACCCGACGCAGAAGCCGCTTGAGCTGATGCGGCGCCCGATACTAAATCACATAAAACGAGGCGACATCGTTTTTGATCCGTTCCTCGGTAGCGGGACCACGCTGATGGCAGCCGAGCTTACTGAGAGGATCTGCTACGGGATCGAGCTTGACCCGAAGTATTGCGACGTAATTATTCAGCGCTGGCAACAGTTCGTAGGATTGGAGGCTACTCTCGATGGAACAAACCGCACCTTTGACGACATCGCCGCGGAGCGAGTGTCAGCGGTTGCTTGAGATCGCGCGTTGTGAACGTGAGATCGCTGCAGCCGAAGACGCGCTTCGTGGAAACCATCGCGATGTCGCCGGGCTGTGCTTGGCAATTTCGGATTGGTCCGTTGAGCGGCGAATCCTCGAACAACAAAACAGCGGCGGGCACGGGCCGTTGAAATCTTCGATTTAGAAAGGACAGATTGTGGCAGGGGGAAAACGGAACGGATCGGGTCGCAAGAAGGTGACGATCAGTTTGGAAGAGGTCGAGAAACTGGCGGCTATCCAGTGCACCGACGGAGAGATAGCAGCTTTCTTCGGGGTGAGCGTGCGCACAATTGAGCGCAGGAAGAGCCAGGCCGCTTTCTCCGAAGCCATCGAGCGTGGAAAGGCCAAAGGCCGTTTGTCGCTGCGCCGGTATCTATTCGCACTCGCGGCCAAGGGCAACCCGGCCGCTGCCATTTTTCTCTCCAAGAATCTGCTCGGCTACAAAGATTATTTTGCAAATGAGTTAAGTGGTCCCAACGGTGGTGCGATCCAAGTGGGTCCGGCGCCAGAATACGAGGCACTCAGTGATGAAGAACTCAAGCAGCTCAGCGCTCTCCTTAGTAAAACCGAACGTCCGCGTAAAGGTTGAGCGCGAGCTCGCCACGCGAAGTCTCATGGAGTTCGTGAGGCAGTGCTGGCACGTGCTTGAACCCTCAACGGTGTTCGTGCCCGGCTACCACATCGAAGCGATAGTTCTCCATCTCGAGGCTGTTTCGAACGGTCAGATTCGCAACTTGATTATCAACGTTCCACCGCGTCACATGAAGAGCCTTCTGGTCTCCGTAATCTGGCCGGCCTGGGAATGGGCCCGATGGCCGGAGCGCCGGTGGCTGTACAGCAGTTATGCAGCGAGCTTGAGCGTTCGCGATTCGGTAAAGTGTCGGCGCCTGATCGAATCACCGTGGTATCAATCCCGCTGGGGCCACGTTTTTTCGCTCACCAGCGATCAGAATGCAAAGATGCGATTCGACAACAACCGATCGGGCTATCGGCTATCGACTTCTGTCGGCGGGTCGGTAACCGGCGAAGGCGGTGACCGAATCGTGTGCGACGACCCGCACAAGGTCGATGAAGTTGAATCGGATGCGAGTCGTAAGTCAGCGCTCGACTGGTGGGATGTAGCGATGTCAACTCGCGTCAATGACCCGAAGACCAGCGCTATGGTCATCGTAATGCAACGCTGCCACCAGCGAGACCTGAGCGGGCACTTGCTCGAAAAGGGAAACTTCGAACATCTCTGTTTGCCAGCCGAGTACGAGGGCCCGGGACGCACCACCTCGATCGGCTACTTCGATCTACGCACTGAACTCGGTGAGTTGCTGTGGCCGGAGCGCTTCGGCCACAAGGAGATTGAAGAGCTAAAAATCAATCTCGGAAGCTACGCCTCGGCAGGACAACTCCAACAGCGTCCATCCCCCGCGGGTGGCGGAATTTTCAAGCGGCACTCGTTCCGTTACTGGCAGCCACGGGGAGCCAACCTTCCCCCGATTCTGGTAAGGATGTCGGACGGCACGATGCGATCAATCGAAGCGATTGAGGCGCCGCAGCGGGTTGATGAACAGATTCAGTCCTGGGATTGCTCGTTCAAGGATCTTCAGACCTCGGACTACGTGGTGGGACAGGTGTGGGCTCGTTTCGGCGGCATGTTTTTGCTGGGCGACCAGGTTCGAGCGCGTATGGATTGCCCCGCTACTTTGCAGGCGATTCGCGGGCTCAGCCAGAAGTGGCCCGGGACCGTCGCCAAGCTTATCGAGGACAAGGCTAATGGCTCGGCCGTAATTCAAATGCTGGGCCACGAGATCCCTGGTCTGCTCCCAGTAAATCCGCAGGGCGGCAAGGTCGCACGCGCACAAGCAATCGCCCCTCTGGTCGAAGCCGGCAATGTGTACCTGCCGCATCCCGACTACGCACCTTGGGTGAACGATTTCATTGAGGAGTGCGTTCAGTTTCCCAACGGCACTTACGACGATCAGGTGGATGCGATGACGCAGGCGCTACTGCGCTGGCAAATGGCTCCGGTAGAGGCAACGTACGTGTGTCTGGTCCCGAGGGTGCAGATCAGCCCGATTTGAAAGTTGGCCTTCCAGCGAAGCGCTGAACCCTTTAGCTTGCGACCAGGATCGTTTCGGAGTACACGACGGTCGGATGGATGCAATGATCGAAAGCTGCTACCGATGAAGGACGACCAAACATGAGCGCTCGCCCATGGAAAGGTCGGCACGATTTTGCCCCCCGAAGACTGTCCGAATGCGCAATACTCAGTAGAGAAGCAGGAGATTCATGCCAACTGGGCAGTGCGCGCTGTGTCTTAAGCAGCGTCCGATCATAAAGAGCCATTTCATCGCCGCGGGCTTCCAGCGCCGCCTTCGGACGCCTGGCGTGAAGGACCAACGGCCGGTCGCGATGACGGCAACGATAACAAAACTGAATGATCGACCGGTTCAGGAGCAACTTCTCTGTTACCACTGCGACCAGCGGCTGGCTAGGTACGGAGAGAACTGGATGATGAAGAACGCATTCGACGGGAAGACTTTCCCACTTCTTGAGAAGGTCCGTCTCGCCATTCCAATATCAGCCTATTCGTTTCCCGATGCCCTTGCTTATTCTGGTGATTGGCTCGGCATAGATACCGAGAAGCTTGCCTATTTCGCGCTCAGCATGTTGTGGCGCGCAGCAGTCCGGGAGTGGCGAATATCCAGGACCGAGACGCTTTCAGTGGAAATAAGCGAGTTCCGCAAAGAGGCGATGCGCCGATATCTCCTCGGCGAGACACCTTTCCCTACGGCCTTCGCAGTGATGGCCACAGTCTGTACGGATCGGATGTCTCAAGGCAATATATTTGCACCCTGCGAGGTCCTCGGGGGTGCCTGGCGTCCTGCGTATGGCCTACTGGTCCTGGGCATTTATTTTAGAATATTTATCGGAGCGAATCTTCCTCGCGCGGTCCGATACAAGTGCTGCGTGACTTCGCCTCACAAAATAATCTTCTTGCGGAATTGCGAAGATGTATCAATGGCGGCATCGTCCAGCCTTTTTCCGACGACCCGATTAATCGCGCCCCTCCCGGTGACTCCGATCTTGGCTGTGCAGCGGCCGTGAGCGTTCCTGGTTTCCGCCCCAGGATGGAAAATCAGTCGAACCCTGCACTTGCCTCAGCATGAGGTGCCCCGCATTGCTCAACCGGAGCGCGATCATCATACCGCGACGTTTGCCCTGCCCGCTGGCAAGGCGTTCCAGCACCAGGATCGATTCTTCGATCTGTTCCCGCTCGGAGCGGAGTTCGGCGACCATTTTGTTGATGTCCACATATGAAGGCCTAGCATGGACTCTGGTACGAACACATACCTGGTCTGCCGGGCGGTCCCAAACGCCGTTTTATTCCAGCTGCGAGGTTTGATTTTGCGCGCTGCCCTGAGTACGAGCGTGGTCTAAAGGCTGTCCCGGCCAACGGCCCTAAATCAAAACAAATCAAGGGAAAGCGGGCGTATCGCGATACACTTGCCGCATTTTTCAAGCGTTTTTCAACGGTTAATCAAAAAGAATCAAATCGCGTTCGATTGGCGTTGACTTTTCGCTAACACACGAGCGTTCATGGAGTTACGATGAGAACCATTGGGTACGTTCGCGTTTCTACTGACAAGCAGGCGGATCGAGGGGTTTCGCTTGAGGCGCAGGCCGAGAAGATCCGGGCCATGGCCGTGGTCCACAACGCTGACTTGATCGACATCATCGTCGATGGCGGGGAATCCGCGAAAAGCCTGAACCGTCCCGGCATGGCGCGGTTGCTGGCGCTGGTAGACGCCGGCGAAGTCGAGTCGGTCATCATCGCGAAGCTCGACCGGCTCACCAGGAGCGTCAAGGATTTGTGCACCCTGCTGGAGCGCTTCACTCGGCGGGGAGTAGCGCTGGTGTCCGTTGCGGAATCGCTGGACACCGGCTCCGCGGCCGGACGGCTGGTGCTGAACATCATGACCGCTGTGAGCCAATGGGAACGCGAGGCTATCGGCGAACGAACGAGGGATGCCATGAGCCACAAGCGTTCGAACGGCGAGCGCGTGGGCAATATCCAATTCGGCTATCGCTTGTGCAGGGATGCTAAGCACGTTGAGCCGGACCCCGTTGAGCAAGCTGTGCTACAGGAGATCCACCGTTTACGTAACAGCGGCCACACGTTGCGAGGGATAGCGGCCGCATTGAACCAGAGGGCCTTCCGAACGCGCCGTGGCTCGGGCTGGCGGCTGGAACACGTAGCCAGAATCCTCAAACAGGGCACTGCAGCCCGCTAGCCCTCCTTCGGGGCGAATTTCTTCCCCGTGTCGGGGCGTTAGGCAGTAGCCGGGGGAAACAGGCCACCTGTTCGCCAGGAACGCCACTGAGGGCGCTTTCTGCCCCGGGAAACGGCATTTTGGGCCGCGCCGCCGTCGAACATTTCGGCCACGGAATGGTTTTGGCCCCGAATTCGTCGAACCAGTGACGTGACCGGTCCGTGACGTCACTTACTCGGCAGCAGAAGCAGGAACGCCGCTCCGGGCGGTGGCCGAGGCGGCGCTTGGACTACGAGTTGCCTAAAGTTATTTCCCGATCTTGTACGTCCGTTCGCCCGCGGCGTTCTTGGACGACTCGATCTTCTCCCCGCCCTTGCTGCCCAAGATGCTAACGAAGCCGCGGACCGTGTGTGCTTGCCACTCCGTGGCGGCCATGATCTCGGCCAGCGTCGCGCCTTTGGCACGTTTCATCAACGCGATGACCTCGGCTTTCTTGTTGGCGCGATGCGCCTTTGGCTTGCCCGCCACCTTCTTGGCCGGGCCGGCCTTCTTCGCGGGTTTGGCTTGCTTGGCGATTGTTCGCTTCGTCTTCGGCTGCGGTACCTCAGGCGCTGCTGCATTCTTTTCCGATTCAGTTGTGCTGTTCATTTCGTTTCTCCTGACCGGGCTGCGGTCGTGACCATTCATCGCTCTGGTCAAGAGAAACAGCAAGTCAATTCTTCAACGATTAGGCGGAAGCCACCATCAGGCAGATATCGGATCACGGGATATTGGCGGGATGGGTCCCTTTTTTATGTACCCGACAAAACCATTGGTAACACAGCGAGATCAGAAGATCGGATCGATAAGGGCTATTTCACAACAAGCACTTCTAGAACGCCAGTCTCCACTTTCGCCAACCTATGACCGCTCGGTGACAACTGCGGCTTAATAAGCCTTCCCAGCGGCAGCATCCGCGGATTCCATTCGAACAAGGCAACCTGGCTCCCGGAGGACACTTCGACTACTCTGACCCGTTGGAGATTCTCGGGCCGCGTGTCATAAATGTCCAGAAAATTCGCAACGCGGTTCCAAAACGAGTAGCCGTGCTCATAGATCCCGAATCGCTTTCCGTCACCAGTGGGAAGAAGGGACGTTCGATAGGCGTCCTCGACCTTGTGGCGGTGCATTACGTTGCCATCTAGGTCGGCCACCCTTACTTCCTTCCGGCCACCATCAATGTAACCGACGGTCTCGTCGCTTAGGAAGCGGGACTCAGAAAAGTTGCTAGTTCCAACCTGAATTGAGGTTTCCGCCCTTCCGGGGCGTTGAACGAAAGACCGACGGCCCCTCGCCAAGAGCAAAGCCCTGTCACCAGGAATGACCCCTTCCGAATGAAGTGCATCGAACGCGCCGATTTGTTTCATCGACTCTACATCCAGGACGCGCCGGAACGAAAGGTCGGCCCCGCCGAAAACAACTCTTTTCCCCTGTGGAGACGTGAAGACCGGCCCCGGCTTGCCTAACGGAGCGCCACAACGAAAATCAACGGTACACAACTGGATCCCCTTCTCGTTGAGAACAGCGAAACGTTCACCTACTACCGCCTGAACCGAGCCCTCGCGCTTTTCAACAGGCAAACCACCGCTCCCGATAACCCGTCCCCGCTTTAGATCGATTACGAAGATCATAGAGTCTGGGCTATCGCTGTTGAATGGCGCCGAGGATCCAGGGAAGCTTCGCTGGTTAACGGAGACTACAAGCAGATCCTCAGAGAGAAAGCTCATCTCGCTGTAGTCACCGATTGGAGCACCACCCGTAAAACGATAACCGAACTTCCGCAGATCCACTTTGACAATAGCCCCGCCGGCTTGCGCTGCCCAGCACATAGCTATAATCAACAGGCGCGCGATAAACTTGTGAGATCTTGCCATTGGCCGCCTAGCAGCTTCTGATTGCTGGCTGGTCCGGTTGCGGAGCGAATCACCGTAAATGGTTTCTCCTGTTAGCACGCCACAAGCACTCCTGGCCGCTAGTTCGGCTTGGGCGGACCGTACCCTAATGTCGTGGATGGGACCGACGGGGCGGGGCCGGGGTCAGAACTGCCGCCGAACATCAAATCTAGAAGCGTGAAGACATCCCAGCCGAAGTTTGGATTGCTGTTATAGAATATCGGGAAAAGGTGCGGAGTGGCACCAAAGGATGGCCGGTAAAACGACCTCGGGTCATTGCACGGCCCATCACCCTTTATCTGAGCCATAGGCGAGCTTTGAAATAGACAAGCGAGCTGAGTGTGGTCGCACGGCGCAGTGCTCACGTTGCTGCTCGGTATGCTGGACGGAATGACGGTGCCGAACGCCGCGACTTCACTCGTCCAGTCCTGGCCCTCTACGACGAACACGTCCTGTGGTCTGCCCAAGGTCGGGATCGTCCCCAACATGCCGGGTGCAACATAGAGCATGACGCCAATCCGGGCCTGATCCGCAGGGGAAAGCTGCGTAAGAGCGTCGGCGAACGCCTGCGCACCGCCGCTGTATGCTACTACATCGATTGAACCGCTATTGGAGCTGAGCGCATACTGCAAGGTAGCAAGGGCGACGGCGGTGGAAACGCCCGAACTGAGGACCACGCCGAAGCCAGAGGAAATTTTATCTTCATTGCTATAGGGATAGCCCGCGTCCGCGCCGAGAGCGCCTTGTTCGTTGACAAAGTCAGAGCCGGCGGTATTGGGAGCCGGGTTGAGCCCCATCGAGATGCCGCCGAACATCGCGGCGCATAGGCCGCTCGGGTCGCTAGAATTTATGGGATCTCCTAGGACGTAAGCGTATCGATTCCAACTCGCTGGATTCGTCATAACAAGGCTGCTTCCAGACGGGTCGGGACGCATAAACCTTCCCCAATTACTCGCATAATACCTCTGATCCGCATACTCCAACCCCGTCGCCGAATCGTTGGTGTACGTCGCAAATCCCACCGCATCCTGCGGCACCGTCCCGCGCGCTTCCCCATACGGATAGTATTTCCCCGCCGACCCCAACCGGTCTTGCACGAACGCCGTCTTCACTCCCGTCGACGAGATCATCCCCACCCGCTTCCCGCCGAAAAACACCGCCAGCGTCGGTCCGTTGTCCACCATCTCCGGCACACTGTTCGCGATCGGCAGACTAATCGGGTACGTTCCTAGCAACTGCCCGTCCACTCCATAAAAATACACCGTCTGCGTCATCGTCCCGCCCGACACCACTCCTCGCCAGATCCGCTTGTTCCGCGAGTCGTACGAATACTGCACGCCGCCCGGTCCACTCACGATCCGGTTCTCCGCGTCGTAGCTCACCGTCCCCAATGGCCCCGACGTCTGGTTCCCATTCGCATCGTAACTCTGGCCCACCACCTGATTCGTCGCCGCATTCACCGATTGCGACAACACCGGCGCCGTGCCTGTCCCCGTCTTCGACAGTAGATTCCCAAATCCATCGTACCCGTATGTGTCGCTCCACGTGCTCGCACTCGCCGACAGCAACCGGTTCAACGAATCGTACTGATACGTCACCGTTTCGCCGCTGACCGAATCCGTCAGCGATCCGATCTTTCCATTGTTCGAACTCGCCGGGAACGTGTACGTGATCGTATCCGACCCCACCGCCAGCGTCGTCATCTGGTTCAGGCTGTTGTAACCCCGCGACTCCACCGAACTGAAGTAAGTGATCCCCAACAACTGATTCGCCGGATTGTAAGTCACACTGCTCACCGCCGTGCTGTTCGACTGATCCTTCAACCCTGTCGGGCGATCCATCGAATCGAACGAATACGTATACGTCGGCCCCGTTGCCGCCACCTTACTCGACCCGTTCCAGGAATACGTCGTCGGATAACTCACCGATTTCGTCTTTCCTTCCGGATCGTATGTGTACGCCGCATCCAGATTCAGCGTCTGCGAGGTTTGGTTCTGGTTCCCGTTCACCGTGTAGTAGAACGTTTCATTCACCTGCAACCGTTTGCCGGATGTCTGCCCCGCCTGCGTGTACGCGTACATCTCGGTGAACTGCGCCGGGTTCGGGAACGTCACCCCAGTTCCACCAGGGGGAACCAACGAGGCATTCTGTACCGCCACCAGCCGGCCCGCTGTGTACGATCCCGAAAACGTCGAATCCAGCGTGTTCGTATCGTACATGAATGACCGCAGCACTGTACTTCCCACCGTGATGCTCGTCAACCGCTTGTAGCTGTCATAGAGGTATGTAAACACCTGGCCCTTCGCGTCCGTCTTGGTGTGCAGCGTGGAATCGGTGTTGTATGTGTACGTCACCGTCCCGTTCTCCGGATTCATCGCGGTCAGCAGATTGGTTCCTACTGTGGTTCCGGTAATGTAATTGAACGTCCGTGTCTGCGTGTTCGATCCGCGCGGCATGCTTACACCAATCAGGTGATTCAGGATGTCGTAGGTATATGTGGTGCTCACTAAGCCGAGCGTTGGGTCCGGCTCCTGCACCTGTGTTAGATTGCCCAGCGCGTCCATGTAGAAGGTTTTGTATTTTCCCGCCGGATCTGTCACTGTCACC
>Ga0206833_1282_pt1 | contig 11485 bp, 8 predicted proteins | sample Alteio_BWOrgCont_32_FD_152891 | JGI IMG/M metagenome (GOLD analysis project Ga0206833, IMG submission 152891) | Enriched cells from forest soil in Barre Woods Harvard Forest LTER site, Petersham, Massachusetts, United States -... | ecosystem: Environmental > Terrestrial > Soil > Temperate forest > O... | reverse complement strand
CTTCTGTTTCAAAACCTGATAGCGATGATTATATTGAATTTGAAGAAGTAAAATAAATAATTACATTACTATTTTATAATCCCAGCGTTTCAATTCTTTCCCAGGCAAGTAAGTGATGGGTTTGTATGCCTGTTTCTTTAGCTGCTTCAATATTATTAATTGAGTCATCAATAAATAAAGTTTCTTCCGCTTTTAAATTGCTGTCATTTAAAACATATCTGTATGTTTCCAGGTGGGGTTTACGTTTTCCTATTAAATGCGAGTAATAACTTTTTTTGAAATAGCTATCAATTGAAGGTTCGCCCACTTCTTTTTTATAAATTTCAATAAAAGCCCTGTGATGAATACTATTGGTATTGCTTAATAAATACAAGTTGTATTTATCTGAAATTGTTTTAAGGAATTTAATACTGTCAATCCTGAAATCAAGTAGCATAGCATTCCACGCTGTCTTGATTTCGTTTATTGTAAGTGGTAAGTCGGCATGTTGTTGTATAGATATATAAAAATCTTCTTCAGAAATATCTCCTGTTTCCAATTTTTCAAAAAGTTCATTGGCTTTGAATTGAGAAAACAATTCGTCAAAATTTTTAATGCCAAAATTTTGAAATGCTTTAGATGTTTTGTGATAATCAATGTTTAGTAAAACGCCGCCCAGGTCGAAAATTATATTTTTATAAACTGCCATAAATAATAAAGCTATATTGTTTTTCTTAAAACCTAAAGATATAAGATTTAACCATGTTCAATTAGTTAACACAAATAAAATTTGGCGGAATTAGATTTTAATATAACCTTTGTACTCATCAGATGATATGATGATATGACGAATATGGCTATCCAAAAAAAATCATTGAGCGAAGAAGTTGCTGAGCAATTGCGGCTGCAGATAGCTTCAGGTAAATATGTGCTCGGGCAAAAGTTGCCTTCAGAGCCAGAGCTGATGAAAGAATTTGGTGTAGGCCGGTCAAGTATACGCGAAGCGGTACGCACGCTCTCAAATACAGGCATAGTGCGGGTTCAGCAAGGGCTTGGTACTTTTATAGAATTTAAAAATGGTGCGGTAGTGCCGTGGTACGAACGGTTGAAAAGCGCTAAAGGATATGAACTACACGAGGTGCGCCAATTACTTGAATTAAAAATCGCTGAAAAAGCCGCACAGAACCGGACTGCAAAAGATATATCAACCTTAAAAAAATTATTACAGAAAAGATATGAAGCGGCTTTTACGAACCGTGCAGACGAATGTATTGATGCTGATATAGCATTTCATATCGCAATAGCAGATGCAGCTAAAAATGATATACTCGCTGATCTGTATAAAACAATCGCGGCACAATTAAAAAGGTCATTCAAACAGACTTACGACAATACACATACCTTTTTATCAAAACATGCAGAACATGCGGCATTGTTACAAAGTATCATTGATAAAGACCCAAAAAAAGCCTGGCAATGCGTTGCTAAAATAACGGGACAGGGCACGTTAAAATAAAACAAACCTAAACTAAACATCAAGGCTGAAGCATAATTTCCATAAGGAAGTTGCTTTTCGTTTGCCTGCCATAAAACATAAATACCAATTGTATTTGTATGATGAATATATTGAATAAAAAATTTCGCATTAAGGCATTTATACTATTTGCTCTTTTAGTAATTACTGTGCAAACTATCAACGCACAACAATATTTATTGCTTTCGGATGCGATCAAAACAGGTTTGCAAAATTATCAGAGCATAAAAGCAAAACAGGATTATATTAAATCGTCGCAGGCTTTGGTGAAGAATACACGGAATGAATATTTGCCGAATGTATTGGCAGGTATACAACAGGCTTATGGAACAGTGAACAGCCAGTTTGGACCGTTGAGTGGATATGGTGCAGCCGGCGTTGCATCATCTGGCCCTGTGTTTGCCAATCAGAGTTGGAACGCGGCTTTTGGCGCAACGTATCTTGTAAATACGAATTGGGAAGTCTACTCATTTGGTAGATTAACTTCTGAAATAAAATTATCACAGGCACAGGTAACAAAAGACTCTGCTGATTTGGTGCAGGAAGAATTTATACAAAGCGTAAAAATCTCCGGTGCTTATTTAAACTTATTGATTGCACAAAGGCTTATTGAAAATGCTGACTCTAATTTAATAAGAGCAGAATCTGTACAGCAGTCTGTATTGGCAAGGACAAAGTCTGGCTTGAATGCAGGTGTTGATTCTTCCATTGCTAATGCAGATGTATCGTCTGCGAGGCTTACTTTAATAACTGCCAACGATAATGCACAGCAGGTAAGTAATCAATTAATACAATTATTAAATGCAGATGCTTCAGGTAATTATTTGTTGGATACTACATTTTTTAAAATGATCCCGACACAAACAAATACAACAGTAGATGTTACCAATAACCCGCAGGTAAAGTTTTATCAAACACGTATCGATCAAAGCAAACAGGCAACTTCTTATTTAAAGAAAAGTATTTTGCCTGGCGTTAATTTGTTTGGTATTTACCAAACACGCGCTTCAGGTTTTGATGATAATTATACTCCTTCAGTTGCAGGCGCTTACACCGAAAATTATTTTAATGGTATTAACCCTACACGAAGCAACTATGCATTGGGCTTTTCGCTTTCGTGGAATATTTTAAGTATTAAAAAAGTGAAGGAACAAGCCAATGCTCAAAACTTTTTAACGCAAGCGTATCAAAATGAATATGACCTGATAAGCACTCAATTAAAAGATGAATCTGTGTTTGCTGACCAACGCATAATGAACAGTATGCAAAGTTATCATGAAGTGCCGACTGAGCTGAAAGCCGCTTCGGATGCGTATTTGCAGAAAAGCGTTTTATATAAAAACGGGCTTTCAACTATTGTTGATCTGCAACAGGCGATGTATGCTTTGAACAAAGCGGAAACCGATGCAAGTATTGCTTATATAAATGTGTGGCAGGCTTTATTGTTGAAAGCAGCAGCAACAGGAGATTTTAATTTGTTCTTAAACCAGGTGAGATAATGTACTGGCTTTAATGGTTAAGAAAAAATGGCTCAATAGAATTACAACCGTACAAGAGTGCGACGCCAATGAAGTTGAATAGCAGTACAAAAGTCCGGTCAATATGTAAAACTAAAAAAAGTTATATGCGTTACCGGTAGTAACAAAAAGAATAACAGCTTTAATATTTAGATCATGAATTTAATAAGGACCGCGTTAAGAAAACCTATTACAATATTGGTATTGGTGGCAGGTTTGTTTTTCTTTGGTATCAATGCTGTGCGCACGATCAAGATCGATATTTTTCCGAATATAGAATTGCCGGTTATTTATATTTCGCATCCCTATGGCGGTTTAACGCCTGACCAGATGGAAGCGTATTTTGGTAAAAACTATGTGAACCTGATGTTGTATGTATCGGGTGTAAAAAGTATTGAAACGAAAAACATACAAGGGCTTACATTGATGAAGCTCACGTTTTACGAAGGCACCAACATGGCGCAGGCTGCTGCGGAAGTAACAGCATTTAGCAACCGTGCACAAACAGCTTTTCCGCCAGGAACCCAGCCACCATTCATTCTCCGCTTCGATGCTTCTACATTGCCGGTCGGGCAATTGATTTTAAGCAGCCCGATACGAAACAATAATGAACTACTTGATTTGGCGAATATTTATGTGCGTGCAGGTTTTACTTCAATCCCTGGATTGGTTGCGCCGGCACCGTTTGGCGGCAACTCACGTACCGTTGTTATTAAAGTTGATCCAGATCTTTTGCGCTCGCATAATATGACGCCCGATCAATTGGTAGCTGCGTTGCGAATTAATAATCAAACAACACCTGCGGGTAATGTGCGCATTGGTGATAAAAATTATTTCACGCCGACGAACACAACCATTAAAACAGTAAAAGATTTTGGCGATATACCATTGTTTACCGGCGGTGTGCAAAATTTATATTTAAAAGATGTTGCAAAAGTTGAAGACGGCGCAGACATTACTGCAGGTTATGTTTTGGTAAATGGAAAACGTTCCGTGTATTTGCCGATAACAAAATCTGCATCGGCATCAACATGGGAAGTAGTGCAGAATTTAAAAAAAGCAATACCACGTTTCCAGGCGCAATTGCCGGAAGATGTAAAACTTACTTATGAATTCGACCAATCCGTTTATGTAATCAATGCAGTAAAAAGTTTATTAAGCGAAGGCGCGATTGGCGCGATCCTTACAGGTTTGATGGTGTTATTATTTTTGGGTGATGCACGTGGCGCATTGATTGTGATATTGACGATACCAACCTGCGTTATCTCGGGCATTTTATTTTTATCGCTCTTTCATCAGACAATCAATATCATGACGCTTAGCGGGCTTTCGCTTGCTATCGGGATATTGGTAGATGAAAGTACGGTAACCATTGAAAACATACACCAGCACATGGACATGGGCAAACCAAAAGCGCTTGCTATTTGGGATGCGTGTAAAGAAATCGCGTTTTCAAAACTGCTTATTTTGTTTTGTATCCTTGCTGTGTTTGCGCCGGCATTTACCATGACGGGCATTCCAGGTTCATTGTTTTTGCCATTGGCGTTGGCAATTGGTTTTTCTATGATTACTTCTTATTTAATGGCGCAAACGCTGGTGCCAGTTCTTGCCAATTGGCTAATGAAAGAACATAATGACAAACCAAAAACAAATAAACTTACCAACTGGTTAAAAAAGCCAATCAATAAAGATGATGAAATTTTTCAGCAATCAGGACTTACTCCTGAATCTGAAAAAAATCCATGGGAACAGCGGCAGCAAGAGGAAGAAAAAATGTTGCACTCCGATAAAAAATTATCCGGCTTCGATAAGTTTCGCAACCGCTTCAATCGTTTTGTAGAAAGGATGATGCCATTGCGTAAACCAATTGTATTGGTGTACATTATTGGTGCGTTAGCACTTGCTGCATTTCTTGTAACACTGATTGGGCGTGATGTTTTGCCGAAGTCAAACGTAGGTCAGTTCCAGCTTCGCTTGCGCGATGAAGATGGAACACGTGTTGAAAAAACAGAACAGGATGTTTTAAAAACATTGGATGTGTTGAATAATTTAGTGGGCAAAGACAATATTTCCATCACATCTGCAATGGTTGGTATGCATGGTTCGCAATTTTCTACCAACCCGATTTATTTATTCATGGCTGGTCCGCAAGAAGCAGTTTTACAGGTTGCATTGAAAGAAGATTACAAAGTAAACATGGATGAATTGAAAGATAAATTCCGTGCAAAAATGCACGAAGCATTGCCCAACGTAAAACTATCTTTTGAACCGATTGAATTGACAGATAAAATTTTAAGCCAGGGTTCGCCAACGCCCATCGAAGTAAAAATTTATAGCAAGAATAAAAAACTGAATGAAGAATATGCATACAAAATGATTGATAAACTCAATCAAATACCCTACCTGCGTGATGTACAATTAGGACAGGCGATCCATTATCCCGCGATCGATATAAACATAGACAGGGTGCGGGCTGCGCAGTTAGGTGCCAACCTCGATGATATATCGCGTTCGTTGATTGCGGCAACATCTTCATCAAGGTTTACCGAAAAAAATATTTGGCTTGATAGTAAAATAGGGCAAAGCTATAACGTGCAGGTAGAAACGCCTGAAAGTGAAATGTCGAGCATTTCGGATATTGGCGAAACACCCGTTACGCCGAATGCTGCGCGACCAATCCTTGCTGATTTGGCAACAATAAAACAAGATACTGTTTATGGCGAAGACGATGATATTGGTGCCATTCCAGAGTTATCTGTTACTGCAAGTATTTATAAAAAAGATTTAGGCACGGCGGTAAAAGATGTGGATGCAGCAATAAAATCTGTTGGCGACCTGCCACGCGGATTGACCATTCAAACAAGCGGCATGAGCAACGTATTGACAGATACATTGGATAGTTTGCAATCGGGTTTAATAGTTGCCATCATCGTAATATTTTTAATGCTCGCAGCAAATTTCCAATCATTCAAAGTATCGTTGGTTGTGTTGTGTACAGTGCCAGCGGTATTGGTTGGTTCAATAGGACTCTTGCTGCTAACGGGTTCTACGCTAAACCTGCAATCATACATGGGAATGATTATGTCCGTCGGCGTATCTATTTCCAACTCAGTTTTATTAGTAACCAACGCAGAAAATTTACGGATGAAAACAGGCAATGCAATTCAGGCGGCAAGAGAAGCAGCATCGGTGCGTATGCGCCCGATATTGATGACAAGCGTAGCAATGGTGGTTGGCATGTTGCCGATGGCAAGTGGTTTTGGCGAAGCCGGCGATCAGGCGGCACCGTTAGGAAGAGCCGTTATCGGCGGATTGATTGCATCCACATTCGCAGCATTGTTTATGTTGCCATTAGTGTTTGCGTGGGTGCAGGGAAAGACAAGCACACAGTCAGTTTCGCTCGATCCCGAAGACAAAGAAAGCATCCATTATATCCCATCGCTTTACGAAAACCAACCGCAATAAATTTTAATTAAAAATCTTTATATAATTTTTTATGAGCCAGACATTCATACTACTATTAAGCTTCAGTGGCGAACTTGTTCTGTTGTTTTTTTCTTTCAGTGAAAGAAGAAAACAATCACTCTTGTACATTTTGTACGCTACTCAACTTTTTTCTAAGAAGTTTAATATATATCGAAACAGTATAAAAGTTGTAAGCAATCAATTTATAATAATTGTTGTTGTAAGTTTTTCATTGATAGCAATTATGCAAAGCTGCCGCTCTTCCGATGCAGATGATTTAAAAGAAAAAGATGCAATAACAGAAGTGCCGCCAACGCCGGTGTTCTTATTACAAAAAGGAAAACTGTCAACAACACTAACGCTTCCAGGCGAGCTGACTGCATTTCAGCAAGTAGATGTTTATGCCAAAGTAAGCAGCTTCGTAAAAAAATTATATGCCGATGTTGGCAGCGAAGTAACCGAAGGACAATTGATAGCAGTAATGGAAGCGCCCGAAATAAATTCGCAGTTAGAAGCAGCACAATCAAGGGTTGAATCATTGGAAGCAACATACATCGCCAGCAAAGCAAACTATGACAGGTTAGTTGAAACAAGCAAAACGCCAGGCACTATTTCACCCAACGATTTAGACATTGCATTGGCAAAACAAAAATCAGATTACGCAGAATTGCAATCGGCAAAATCATCCTACAAGGAAATAAACGACACAAAAAATTACCTCGAAATAAGAGCGCCATTCACCGGCGTAATCAGCGCAAGGAATGTAAGCGAAGGCGCGTATGTTGGACCAGCAGGCAAAGGCTCCGATTTGCCAATGTTCGTTCTGCAGGAACAAAAACATCTGCGTTTAATAGTTGATGTTCCCGAAGCATACACTAGTTTTTTAAATGATAACAGCACTATATCATTCACAGTACGTTCATTGCCCAACCAAATATTTAAAGCAACTATAACACGCCTCGCCGGTGCATTGGATATACATCTTCGTTCAGAGCACATCGAAATGGATGTGATGAACAATGATAAAAAATTATTACCAGGAATGGTAGCAGAAATATCAATAAGTTTACCGGCGCAGGATAGTACTTTTATAGTGCCAAAAACAGCCATCGTAAATTCAACAGAAGGTACATTCGTAATAAAAGCAAACAACGGAAAAGCGCAGTGGGTAAGCATTACAAAGGGACGTGAAGCAAATGACAATGATGAGATATTCGGCAATGGATTATCTGTAAACGATACATTAATAAAAACTGGCAGCGAAGAAATAAGGGATAGTTCTTCCATCAATAAAATAAAATTATAAAACTGTTTATTGGCAGAGCATAAAAAAATATCAGGCTTACACATCACTATCATGTCCATCGCCGCGGGTGTTTGTGTAGCCAATCTTTATTACAACCAACCCATATTAAAAGATATCGCCGCATCTTTTAATGTCGATGAAAGCAAAGCAGGATTAATTCCCGTATTATCGCAAACCGGCTACGGGCTTGGCTTGTTCTTCATCACGCCTTTAGGCGATAAGATCCCACGCAAAAAATTAATATTCACGTTGCAATTATTATTGATAGTAGTTTTAACAGGCATCGTTTTTACACCAACAATTTTCGGGCTTTATATCATGAGCCTTTTGTTAGGCATGTTTAGTGTAGCCGCGCAGGTTATATTGCCAATGGCAGCAGCACTTAATAAAGAAAATCGCGGAAAAACAGTAGGCATCGTATTTACAGGAATATTAATTGGTATTTTATCTGCACGGGTAGTAAGCGGTTTTATTGCACATTGGCTCGGGTGGCGATATGTATTTGGTATCTCTGCAGGAATGGTTTCAATCGTTGCATTACTTACTTATTTCGGTTTGCCAACTGTAAAGGCTGAGTTCAATGGCAATTACTCGCAATTATTACGTTCAACAATATTGCAGGCAAAACGATTTTCATTATTACGCCGCACTGCTTTAATTGGCGCATTTATATTCGGTGTCTTCTGCTCTTTCTGGACAACACTTACATTTTTCCTTTCCGGAAAACCATTCAATTATCACACCGATACAATAGGTTTATTCGGCATACTTGCAATTGGTGGCGCATTGCTCGCTCCCGTATTTGGAAAACTCGCCGACAAAGGAAACCCAACACGCTCGCAGGTTTTGGCAGCATCCATAATAATAGCAAGTATATTGCTGATGAAAATCTTACCGTATAATATCATCGCATTATCAATAGCAGTAGTGGTATTGGATATCGGCGTACAAGCAACACAAATAACCAACATCGCCACCATTTATACATTAGATGAATCCGCGCACAGCCGCATCAACACCGTATATATGACCATTTATTTTTTAGGCGGCGCACTGGGCACATTTGCCGGTATACAAAGCTGGCGCATCGGCGGTTGGCAAATGGTAACATGGCAATTATTACTTTGGACAGTCATAGCTTTATTGATTGCATTTAAAAAAAGATCTTTGTAACAAGCTTTAGTTTTTCATAGGAACATCGTTGTGTCACTCACTTGTACTGCATACCTTTATTGAAGTTTAATCGAAGTGTATATTAAATAAAAAAAAGCCAAGCGGTAAGCAGTGGCTTTAGTTTAGTTTTCATTTTTAACAGGGTAAAGTTAAAAACCCAACTTTTGGTTGGATAATAAAAACGCATAATCGTTTCCGTTAGTATGTATATTGGTAAAGATTTTATAAAATAATTTGAAGCACTTTAAATAAAAGTTTTTTCCGGTACGTTTGTTACTGTTAACCAACAAAATGTAATTATGAAAAAATATCTAAGCAACATATCTATAATAATAATATTGATTAGCGGCTCAGCTGTTGCACAAGCGCAAAATGTAAGCGGCTATCATATCGCCAAGACCTTTCACATAGCAAGTTCCGGTGGCTGGGATTATATTGCTGTTGACACAGCCTCCAATAAATTATACCAATCACATGGCACACAGGTAAATATTTTGGATAAAACAACCGGCGATTCACTAGGTATAATTCCCAATACAACGGGCGTACACGGAATTGCTTTTGCAGATGAATTGGGAAAAGGCTACACGAGCAACGGAAAATTAAACAACGTAACTGTATTTGATTTAAAAACTAATAATGTATTAAATCAAATTGCAACGGGACAAAATCCTGATGCAATTTTTTATGATGCATTTTCAAAAAAGATAATTACGTGTAATGGTTTAAGTAAAGATCTAAGTATAATAGATCCAACCACAGATAACGTTGTAGCCACAATTCCTGTTGATGGCAAACCAGAAACTGCTGTAAGCGATAATGCCGGAAAAATTTATATAAACCTTGAAGATAAAAATGAAATAGAAGTAGTTGATATTGTAAAGAACGAAGTAGTTAACCACTGGCAAATTACACCAGGCGATTCGCCAACAGGTTTGGCAATTGATACAAAAACAAAACGATTATTTGCAGGATGCGGCAATAAATTATTAATGGTAATAAATGCTACAAATGGAAAAATTGTTGATAGCCTTCCAATTGGTGCAAGGTGCGATGGCGTTGGGTTTGACATTGATTTGAAATATGTTTTTGCATCCTGCGGCGATGGTACATTGACGGTTATACATGAAGTATCAAAAAATGAATTTAAGGTTATTGATGTTGTGTCAACAAAAAAAGGCGCCAGGACAATTGCTGTTGATGGACAAACACACAAAGTCTATTTACCAACAGCAGATTATGAAGCAATGCCATTAAATGCAGCTAAAGGCATAAAGCCAAAAATTATTCCTGGAACATTTCAAATACTCGTGCTTTCAAATAATTAAATCATACCATTATAAAAAATACTTGATGCATATTGGTATGCAGTGCAAGTGAGATTATTCTTTCCTTTCACTGAAAGAAAAGAATAACAGAACAAAGTTCACAACGATGTTTAATTGAAAAACTATTGTTGATAACATAAGTAAAATAAATGCCTATACGATATTAAAAATCACTTTGTATTCCTAAAAATGATATAAAATATTGCCGCTGTTCATTAGTTGGAGTAACTACCTGTGTACCGAAAGAACCCATTAAAGTAAATGTTTTATTAAGCGTGTATCGAAATCCATAATTCATAAAACCTTCTGTTCTTTGTGGATGAAAATAATCTTGCATAAAATATTCTCCCATTATTTGTAACTTATCAGACACGATGTATCCCAACAGGGTTCCATTAATTATGGATGCATTATTCCGGGTACTAAAAAAATACCCTATCTCTTCTCCTATCATCCATTTATCAATAGTTTTTTCTAACAATACGGGAAATAAAAAACCCTTCTGGTTTCCTGTAATGGTTTGTTGCGGATAGATACTTGCTGATAAAAAATGTTTTTTGCTTTCATCTATAAACTGATATTTAATGCCAAGTATAACATCGCCAAAGTTGCCGGAAGTATGACGGTTAAATGTAAGAAGATATGGCGCTTCTGCTTTTAGCTGCAGGTTTGAAGTAACTCCATAGTTAGCATCAACATAAGGCACAGCCAGTTGCACATTATTAGTAACGTATGAATTAACGGAAGTATTGATTTCCCATTGATGATAATTTACTGTGCCGGGGTCATCGGTAAGCATTGGCGGACCGCCGCCTTGCGCATATATTTTAGTACAATGTACTGCACAAAAAATCATTAATAAAATGATGCTTAATCTTTTCATTATATAAAATTGAAAATTACCAATAAAACAATTAATACTGCGAAAGAACTTATGGCTTAATGTTGAATGTTAACCCTCAGATAAATTAAAATTTATATTATTATTTTCCGGGAGATTACTTCATTTTTACATAACGATAAATAAAGGCGTTACTTTAAACTTTTGCGATAAATTTTATGCTATGCAGATTGATAAAAAAATAATTCTTCTTTTAATTGCAATAATAGCTGCGCTTTTTTTTATTCCTTTTCCTGGTGCCGCAAAGAAATAATGTTATCAATGTTGTAATTCCACAAATTG
>Ga0206833_1175_pt1 | contig 11505 bp, 9 predicted proteins | sample Alteio_BWOrgCont_32_FD_152891 | JGI IMG/M metagenome (GOLD analysis project Ga0206833, IMG submission 152891) | Enriched cells from forest soil in Barre Woods Harvard Forest LTER site, Petersham, Massachusetts, United States -... | ecosystem: Environmental > Terrestrial > Soil > Temperate forest > O... | reverse complement strand
CTCGTACGCGCTCGGGCGAGCTGGGCCTTTACAGTGCCTTCAGCGACTCCGAGAACATTCGCGGTTTCGCGAATGGTGAGGCCGTCCAGTTCGCGCAGTTGAAATGCTCTCCGCAGCGTAGGTGAGAGCTGTCGCACTAACCGATGAACGTGCTCCGCAAGTTCAGCTCCGCGACATGCCTCTTCTGGGGTTGGCCCGCGGTCCGGCAGCCGATCGCACAACGCATGACTTTCTTGCTCTGGATTCTGTTCGTCTAGCGAAACTTGTGGTTGGCGGGAACGTCTACGTAACTGCATCAGCGCTGAATTGATGACGATTGCCGACAACCACGTCGAAATCCGTGCCTGCCCCCTGAATTGGCCTATGTGCTTGTAGGCGGACAAGAGTGCATCCTGGACTGCATCCTCCGCGTCGGCGGCGTTGCCGAGGTATCGAAAAGCACTTCGGCAGAAAATAGGTCGATAACGCAACAGAGCATCGCCCATTTCCCGCCCTAGGTTGTGGCGGGAACCGCAATCAGATGTGAGCATTCTGTCAATTATTGCTGCCGTCGTTCTCATGACTTTATTCCCGCTTTCTACGTTTACTCGGCAATGTGCCAGGTCGAATTCCGGGTCTCCAAATCTGAAGAGCATTCAACGGCTCCAGTTTTCCGCGCGATCTGAGCGGTTCGCTCAACAGAAAACCAGCAGAAGTGTTCACCCAGCCGACGCTACGTCGGAATGTGGACGTTCGCCAATCGAAGAACGCTGATGGAGTTGTGCTCGACTGGAACACGACCTCTTGCAATACGCAGATCCGTGGACGGTTTTTACTTAGGGCAATGTTTGGAATTGCAGATGCTCTTATCGGCGTGAGGCAGGCTTTGTGTTCGTGGAGTACGGCACGCTTGGAAACGACGCCGATTGGCAGAAGAGTTACAGATTTAGAGGAGCAATCGCATGGCTTCTAAGACGTCATCTCTCGGTTATGATCGACCAGGATCTCAGCCCCGTCGAATGCCGGAGGTTGAGCTTCGAGTGAGTGGGGAAGCACAGTCCTCCGCGATCGCACTTCTGCCTCCGGAAGTTCCCGCTTTCTACGAAGACTCACGCCTTCGACGTTTGCAAACCGATCTTCTGGGATCGGAGAACTACCAGGTAGCGCTTGTCCCACCTGCGAAGCCCGCACCTCGATTCAGAGTCGGCACGTCTGACACCGCACCTCCGATCCTGCTTCTTTCCCTTACCTGGAAAGAGTTGGTTGCACGGGTGCGTGCAGAGGCGGAGCATACACGATCACTTCAGGATTCTATTGTAAGGTTCGATGCTGTACGCGTCGACTTATTCCGGATGGAGGTCAGCCGCTCGGACAGACCAGTTGTCCTCACCGCTCTAGAATTCAAAGTTCTCAGGTTCTTTCTCACGAGTCCGGGGCGGGTGATCTCGCGGGACGAACTCTTGAACCAGGTCTGGGGCTTTGAAAACTATCCTTGCACTCGGACAGTCGATAACTGCGTTCTGCGGCTGCGTAAGAAGCTCGAACTGGATCCGGCCCGCCCCGTTCACTTCCAAACCGTGCATGGTGTTGGGTACAGATTCGTTTTCGAAGCCAGGTGAGCTGTGACTGAGCAACGAACATGACGGAGTGTTAGAGGTCACATAACGAATCATCCTTCGGGGACCTCAGGCTTCGCGCAATTGAATTGGCAGGCTAAGTGCTTCTGAAAAAGGGTAGCGTCAAGGAGGACTTTTATGATCACGAACTACGCAAAGGTAGGGCTCATATGCTGGTGCGTCCTTGGAATGTTAAGTAGCTCTGTCGCCCAAACGTCAGGTACGCCGATCAAGAACATCGTCCTGGTACACGGAGCCTGGGCAGATGGTTCTGGCTGGAAAGGCGTCTACGGCATTCTTGTCAAAGATGGCTACAACGTCAGCATCGTCCAAGAACCGGAGACGTCCTTTCAGGAAGACGTGGCAGCTACAAAGCGTGTCCTTGCTCAACAAGATGGGCAATGCATTCTGGTCGCTCACAGCTACGGAGGATCCGTAATTACTGAAGCTGGGACTGATCCGTCTGTTGCCGGGTTGGTATACGTGGCGGCGCACATGCCAGATGCCGGAGAGAATGAGGCGGATGATGGAAAGCGTTTTCCAAGCGACCTCGCTAAATCGGGCGCCATAAAGAAGACGCAGGACGGTTTCACGTATATCGATCCGGCGCAATTTCATCGATTGTTCGCAGCTGACCTTCCCGGTGACCGAGCTACATTCATGGCGCGATCACAGGTGTTCAACTTTGCGGACAATTTCTCAGCGACGATCACAACAGCTGCTTGGAGGACCAAACCCAGCTGGATGCTAGTGGCAGGAAACGATCGTACCATCAACCCGGACTTGGAACGATGGTACGCCAAGCGCGCTCATAGCCACACGGTTGAAGTCGCAGGCGCCAGTCACTCAGTCTACGTCTCGCATCCCAAGGAAGTCGCAGACGCAATTGAAAGTGCAGCACATGCCGTCTCGAAGTAGCTCCGACTCTGCAAGGAGTTCCCACACCCATAAGGACCAAGCGGGGCAAGTATGATAGCGACAATCGAGAGCATCGATTTCACGAGCTGGCTGTTCAAACTTATCGGTACGAAGAAGCATAAGCACAAATCTGCGACCAGAATGGGCAAGTGGGCCGTAACGTTTTTGGTATTGGCTGCGGCTCTGCTAACACTGCCGCTGTATGGGCAACAAACAGCGAGTGGCAACTCCGCAGGCACTGATGTACCGGTCAACCGAGTAGCGGGTGTAACGAATCGAACAATGGCCGCGCTCGACAGTGGCGCGGCAGCAGCTCCATCGTCGAGCCAAGGGGGCGCAGATCCTCAACAGACTGCAAAGCGACAGACTCCACAGCCTGCGAACGGGCAGAGTCCCGCGGCTCCCAGCGACCAGGCTTTAACTGGTAACTTGTTCTACCGTCTGACGCAGTTCTACAGCCAGGATTGGGCAAGCACAAACCCAGCCGGGTCCTCCGTAACCAAACGTGGCCTTTCGGCGCCCGTAGATTCGCCTCCGTTCCCATTCTCCGACTGGACATACGGAGGAGCACCCGACATCGGCGCCCCCGATGGCAATACCTATCCCTTAATGTCCGCACTCAAACTCGGGAGCAGTCGCACAAAAGTCTATGGATGGGTCGCCGGCAGCTTCAATTTCAGCACGTCGGCCCAAAACAATTTTCCGGTCTCATACGACATTTTTGCCAACAAGATCGACCTCAATCAGGCGGTCGTATACATCGAGCGCCTTCCCGACACCGTGCAAACTTCCCACTTCGACTGGGGATACCATGTGACGGGATTCTTCGGTATCGACTATCGCTTCACGACTGCGAAGGGCTACTTCAGCGAGCAACTTCTGCTGTCCAACAAGCAGTATGGCTTTGACCCGGTCCTGGAATACGTTGACCTCTATTTCCCGGTCAAAGATGGCCTCAACATTCGAATTGGCCGGTTCCTTTCCGTTCCTGGGATCGAAGCTCAATTGGCGCCGAACAATTACAACATGACCCACTCGCTGCTCTACACCATCGATCCCTTCACGGACACAGGAGCAATCGCCAGCCTCAAGCTGAACAAGCAATGGATGATTCAGCTGGGCATATCATGCAGTCACGATGTCGCGTGTTGGACCGAGGATCGTAGAGCCTCGGGTATCTTTTGCTTGAATTACTCGACAACGAGCAACAACGACAATGTTTATGGCTGTGCGAACGGCATCAATGATGCCAGGTATGCCTACAACAACCTGCAGGAATATGACCTCACCTGGTACCACAAGTTCAACGCCAAATGGCACACAGCGACTGAGACGTGGTACATGTACGAAAACGGCGTTCCAAATGTCGCCGGCAATGTAGTCAATCCAGTCAAGCCTGAACTCGGAGCAAATGGCGCTTTTTGCGCCGCTGGACAACTACGCTGCACTGCTCCCGAGTACGCGATCGTCAACTACTTGAATCGCGACGTCACCTCCAAGTTTATGATCGGCTTTCGCTCTGACCTGCTCAACGACAAAAAAGGCCAGCGTACCGGCATCCCAGGGAAATATACGGAAAATACGTTCTATCTCACCAGATACATTGGGACCACGATTATGTTACGTCCTGAACTCCGCTTCGATCACTCGTGGGATCGCGAGGGATACAACAACGGGACTGCCAGGAACCAGTTATTGTTCGGCATGGATGTGATCTACAAATTCTGAGAGACACCCGGAGGAACTAAGTGAGACTTCTCGAAATTCAGTCGTCACCGAGGGGCGAATCTTCCGATTCGATCACCCTCGCAAAATCATTCATCGAGGCGTGCAAATCTGACAACGGCTCGATAGTCGTGGATACGTTGAACGTCTGGCATGAACGGCTGCCGGAATTCGACTACGAGGCAATTGGAGCGAAGTACAAAGCAGTGAAGCACGAAACGATGACTGAGGTGGAGTCTAACGTATGGGAGCGTATTCAATTGTTGATCCGACGATTTCAGAACGCCGATCGAATCGTTCTAGGAACTCCAATGTGGAACTTTAGCCTGCCTTACAAGCTCAAGCAGTTGATTGATCTCGTCGCGCAGAGAAACTATCTGTTTTCTTATGACGGGAAACAGTACGGCCCTCTGTTGAACGTGGAAAAGGCAGTCGCGGTATATACAAGGGGTTCGCATTTCCAGGAGGGTACTCCTATACCGCCTTCGTTCGACCACCAGGCACCGTACCTAGACTTCTGGTTGCGACTTATCGGTGTTCGAGAGCTTCGCAGCGTGATTGTTGACAACGCGTGGAATCGAGATCGTCAGGAATCAGAAGTGAGCCTGGCGAAAGGCAGAGCGACTCTGGAACAACTGGTTGAGTGGTTTCTTAATTAGTAGCAGAGCTGCAGCAACGTGCAATGCCTCTGATGAAAGGACCGGAGGCGCGGCACAATGCTCTTTGGAGAAAGGACCATGATTGCTAAACACATTTTGAGAGCCATACATGAGATGGGTTTGTTGGCGGGAATGTCAATCATTTGGACCGCAAACGTAAATGGCCAATCCATTCATCCACCCATCGGCACACCTTTGCCTAACCCGCAACAGGTTGTGACTTCAATCGAACTTAAAGCCATCAACGATCCGGCAACTGGTAAGGGAGCGTTTGTCTTTGAAGGCCGTGAAGTTCCTCCATTAGTACGGGCGGCGCCCGGTGGAGCGATTCGGTTGGAGTACATCAACCAGATGTCCAAGAGTTCCTCCGAGGTCTGCGTGGACGGCCCATGTTTGAACATGACGAACCTTCATTTCCATGGTTTGCATGTATCGCCCGAGGCACCTGGGGATGATGTTCTGAGCACGATGGCCATGCCGGGTGAATCACTGCACTACACCGTGGACATTCCTGCGGATCAGCCACCCGGATTGTACTGGTATCACACACACCCTCATGGCGAGAGTTATCAGCAGAACCTCGATGGAATGTCGGGTGCAATCATAATCGACGGAATGGATCGCTACTTTCCCGAGATCAGGAATATGAAGGAGAAGATTCTAATCCTTCGAGACGCTGAACTTGAGCAGGGTGACCCTTCATCGGCGCTCCTGAAGAGCGCAGTGCAACTTGCACCCTACGGGTGTGGCGCAGCAACCGGTGAAGCGACTCGAGTGTTTACGGTCAATGGCGTTGTGCGACCAAGAATCGCCATAGCTTCCAGGAAGAAGCAATTTTGGCGCATCGTGAACGCATCCCCGGATCTTTATGCGGACTTGGAGGTCGACTCTGAATCGATGACTATCGTGGCACTCGACGGCATGCCTCTCACGTATCACGACCCTAAGCGGCATGCAGAAAAACTGCGCCATGTGCTGCTTGCCCCGGCTGGTCGGGTTGAGGTTATCGTCAAAGGGCCAAAGCCGGGTCGGACAGCATCGCTGCATAGCTTGTGTGTCAATACGGGGGCTGACGGAGATCCGAACCCGGAGATGGTTCTGGCCGATCTTGACACCAGCGCAAGGGAATCGGCTCCTATGCATTCCATCCAAGCAGGACCATATGACAAAGCCAAATACAAACCACTACCAAACCGCATACGAGATCAGTTGGAGAGGAGTGCTCCCGACTTTACTGTGAAGTTTAGCGAGGATAAGAAGGGTTTCTACCTGAACGACCGGAGCTTTGCCCAAGATGACGAGCCTATGACTCGAGCAAAGGTAGGGACCTACGCCCATTGGCGTGTTACGAACGCAACAAACGAGATTCATCCGTTTCACATCCATCAGGTGCATTTTCTTGTCTACGGACGGGCGGGAGCGCACCTGCGCAGGCCTGAATGGGTGGATACGGTAAATCTCGCACCCAATGAATCACTCGATCTCATCATGGATTTCACAGACCCGATCATTCGAGGCGTCTCGGTATTCCACTGTCACCTCCTGAAGCACGAGGACAAAGGGATGATGGCCAAAATTCTTTTTGAATGACTCACCGGGAGCTCATCTCGTTTCCGAGAGAAGACCACACAAATGTCGAACAGTCAGTCGACTGTCATATGCATCAAGAGGTTTTGTCGGAGCGCGAGATCCCAAGTTTCCGCATACGGGCATATAAGGTGGTGCGCTTGATTCCCAAGCGAGCTGCGGCACCGTTCGGACCCATGATTACGCCGCGTGTCTGTTGCAGTATCCTGCAAATGTGCTCACGATTCAAATCCTCGAGAGTGACGGGCTCTCCCGGCGAGTTTAGTTCTGCGCCCGATCCCAGTCTAGCCAGGGGGCAACAAAGAGTGCTACCGGATGTCAGTATTACGCTGCACTCGATGAAGTTCTGCAGCTCTCGGATATTTCCCGGCCACGAATGAGAAGTGAGGGAGTTCATCACCTCCTCAGAAATCCTGTCGATCGTTTTCTGCATTCGTCCGGCATATTTTGCCACAAAGTGGCACACCAGCAAAGGGATGTCTTCTGCGCGGTCTCGTAGTGGCGGCACCGATATCGGAAATACGTTGAGGCGGTAGTAGAGATCGCTGCGAAACAACTTTTCTGAAATCAGCCTTCCCAGGTCCCCATTGGTCGCTGCCACCAGGCGCACGTTTACGTGCTGCGTTTGCGTACTCCCCAACCTCTCGAATTCTCCCTCTTGCAATACGCGCAGCAGTTTCGGCTGCAGTTCTAGCGGGATATCACCAATCTCGTCGAGAAAAAGTGTGCCCCCATGAGCGGCCTCGAAACGACCGATCTTTCGTGATACGGCACCGGTAAAAGCTCCCTTTTCATGACCGAAGAGTTCGCTCTCCAGAAGTCCCACCGGAATCGCGGTGCAGTTCAGCTTTATGAAGGCTCGATCTCGGCGTTTACTGCAAGCATGAATGGCGCTCGCGATGACTTCCTTGCCCGTTCCTGTTTCGCCCTCGATGAGAACTGTGGAGTCCGTGGGCGCCACCGTGCGAACCAGGTCCAGCGTTTCCATCAGAGCCGTGCTGCACCCGACGATTCCTTCAAATGCCTGCAGTGCCGAGAGGTTTTTGGTGACAAAGCTTGTGCTTGCGAAGCTTTCCGCGTGCGGCAAAGCAATGCTTGGGCTACCCATACCCCATCCTCCTACGCGTTCTCCACGTTCTTCCCTCGCGACATCTACGCGATTAGTGAAACTCTGTTCGTTCTTGAGCTGGAGTATGGAACGAACTCCGCCATCTGGACAACCCCAAATGGAGGTCCGGCGCGCCCGCTCCGAGGAGGCGAGTTTTGATACCACTTTAGTAGGGGTCGGAGACAACTCTAGCGAACTCAGATATCGAGACGCTTCCTGCCAAAAAGGCGGGCGTCGATCGACAGAGCGCCAGGCCCGAGGATTGCGAGGGCGATACCTAGTGTTGCCATCAAGATAGTGCCGCGCGGGTGGTCAGTGCCTGCAAGGGCGATCCAGGTCTCACTCAACGCTATGATCACGCCGACGATTGGTGTCCACAAACCGACGAGTAGAAACACGCCGGCAATGGCAGCGATTACTTGGAGCGCAATCGATTCACGTTGCGGCACGCCTATCAGCGCGGCAACGCCATCGTGAATCAAGATAACTACGACAACTACCCGTAGCAGGAGAAGCCCCCGGCCCGGCCAGCCGTTAGGAAACATGGAAAAAAGGCGTTGCAGACCCCCCCCTATGTCAAACACAGAAGAGTAAAACGCGCTCAGGACGATTCGACACTCCAAATCTGGGGGAGTGGCCACCCCTCTTTCGGGGGGTTACAAGTCAATGATCCCGCGCTTCAGAGCGATTGTGACGGCGTGCGTTCGGTCGCTTGCGCCAAGTTTGGAAAGAATGTTCTTAACGTGGCCTTTGACTGTTTCCTCAGTAATTGAGAGTCGATCAGCGATCAGCTTGTTTGCATGTCCGCCGGCAATCAAGCGCAGCACATCGATTTCTCGTGAGGTCAGGGCGTCATCGATCGCGTGGTCTGCGAGTTCAGCAGCAACTTCAGGAGGAATGCGCTTCTGGCCAGCATGTACGGCGCGAATCGTTTCGAGGAGTTCCTTCCGCAAGAGGCCTTTTAACAAATAAGCCCGCGCACCGGCTTTAAGAGCACGTAGAACTTGAACGTCGCCTTTATAGGTTGTCAAGACGATGATCCGAGCTTCCGGAAATTCGCTGCAAATGGCGACCATCGCTTCGATACCGTCCATGTCTGGCATTTGCAGGTCCATCAAGGTGAGGTCTGGCCGGTGTTTTCGGAACTGCTCAAGAGCCTCACGTCCTGTAGAAGCCTCACCAACCAGTTTCATGTCCGATTGACTGGCGAGCAGCGCCGCGATGCCTTCACGCAGCATCGGATGGTCGTCAACGGCGAGAATGCGGATTAAGCTAGGGCCGGTGCTCATGATCTTGTTCCGTTCTCCTATAGAAAAGCCGAAAACGGGCCCGGGTGGGGAGCGCCTCGTAAGCGACTGGCCCTGGAATGCTCAACTCGACTTCCGTGCCGGCTCCAACTTCGCTCCAGACCGTCAATTGCGCCCCGATCTGTTTGGCACGCTCGCGGATTCCTGGTAAGCCCCAGTGCCCGGAACGTCCGCCGTGTTCAACGACGCTTGGATCCATACCCTGTCCATCGTCGCGGAAGCGTAGACGAAGAGATTCGCCATACATGATTTCCGTCTCGATATGCCCTGCCTGGGCGTGGCGAAAAGCGTTACGTAACGCCTCCCGCGCAATGCGGTATATCTCGTCTTGAAGAGTCGGACGCAAGGCTCGTGGCACACCTTCTACCAACACGCGAAACGTTACTGAACCTCCGTTGCCTGCCGCAAGCTCTTCACTCAAGTTAGTCATCAGCGCGCTGATCGATTTCTCCAGGTCGTGACTTGCCAACGTAGTGGCACGAATGTCGGTTATAGCATCCCGGCCTTCGCTGATTGCTTGATCCGCCCGATCGAGAGCGCCCTCGAGGGCCTTCTTCGCATCGAGCGGTCGTGCCGGAAGCATCTCGTCAACGGTTTGAAAACGGAGCATCAAACCCTGAAAACTTTGCAGGAGGGTATCGTGTAACTCTCGCGCAATCCGTGTGCGTTCGTTCACGCGCGCGTCTAGCCCGATGCTGAACTGATGATGCAATTGCCGAAGGCGGAGTTGATAAAGGAGGTACAGCAACATCAATAAAGTGGCCGCGCACGCTACCCGGAACCAATTCGTTTGGTACCAGGCAGGCGCGACACTAAAGTCCAGCGTTGCGCCTTGTTCGTTCCAGAGGCCGTCGTTATTGCAGGCGATAATGCGAAAGCGGTATTTGCCCGGACGAAGATCGCTGTAGAAAGCTTGCCGCCTCGTTGCCGGTTCCTGCCATCCTGCATCGCGACCTTCAAGCTTGTAGCGAAAGCGTACCTTCTGTGGCGCCGTGAAGCTCAACGCGGTGTAATCGATCTCGATATCGCGCGTCAAGGCTGGTAGATGGAGGCCAACGCTAGGTGGATAGTTCTTTCTGTCGGCAATTACCTCTTCAACATACACGGGTGGTGGAATCACGTTGGTGTAGGTACGGCTGGGATCGATCATTTGTACTTTATCGCTGCTCGCGAACCAAAGTTTCCCATCGGCAGATTTCGACACTTCCGGCTGGCCGGGTTCGTAACCTGGTTGGCTTCCATCAAGCGCGTCGAAATTCTTTACCGACAATGCAGTCGAGGGGAATTTTAGCCAACGCTCATAGTCTGATGCAGAAACCCTTAGAAGCCCGCACCTTCCGTAGAGCCAGAAAGAACCGTGGTCATCTTTGATTGCGGACGCAAGTGCAGAACAGGGCAGGCCGTTCCGGGAGTCCATCACGCTCAGGTGGCCATCTTTCCACCGATAAAATCCTTTACCGGTGGCGAACGAAATAGCATCGTCGGAATCGACAAATAAACTCCGGATCGAAATCTCCTCGTTTGCCAACGAAATGACGGCGTCCGCCTTGCCATCGCGATAGTGAACGAATTTGCCATGAGCAGAAGCTAGCCAGATTCCTGCGTTTCGATCGGCTGCCAGAAAGCGCGCCTGGATGACTTCGTCCACGCGGATGTCCTGTTTAACTTTCCGATCCTTGATTCGAAGCAGATGGATCTGGTCAGGAACATCGATATGAGTCAATGCCCAAATATTGCCTTCAGCATCCTCAGCGAAAGCCTTAGCATTCCCCAAACGCCCGAAGTGGGTTGCGTCTGAATTCTTGATCGCTGAAAAGCGGCCGAGTCTGTAGGTCATTATTGTGTTGTCGACTCCGAGCCAGATTTGTCCAGTGTGGTCCTGGAACATCGCTTGCACGTGTTCCCCTGGCAGTCCGTGGCCGGCAGCAATCACTGAGACCCGGCCTGCGCGAACAATGTCCACCGCTCCGATATTGCCAACCCACACGGAACCGTTACTTAAGGCAAGGACGGAGCGGACCAACGAGCCGATGAACCCTTCGCTCGTCGAGAAAGTCAGAACGGGCAAATCTCGAAACATATCCACTCCCCTGTCGGTTGTCACCCAAAGGTTGCCCTCCTTATCCTCGAAAATGGCTCCTACGGTATCCCCGGAGAGGCCGTCTGGTTTTCCGTAATGGTCGGCAACGCCATCATGGATGCGGTAGAGGCCGTGAGATTCCGTTCCGACCCACAGAGAATGATTACGATCCACGAAGAGAACATCCGATACAACCATGGCGCCATTGAACCCCGGAACCACATAGCTAGCCCATTTGCCTTCCGAGTAGTACTGCACCCCCAGCTTCGGTCCGGTTCCACCCAAACTTGCCCATACCGACCCGGACAGCCCCGCGGCAACACTAAGTACTCCGTCGCCGGCTGGATTTTTCAATTGATCTTTGAAATAGAAGGTGAAAGAGTCTGACGCCCAGCGGCAAAGCATCTTGCACCCAAACCAAATGTTTCCCGTGCTATCCTCGGTTAGGCCTAGGGCATACCCACCCGGACTTCCGTCTTTTTCGCCGTAACACCGCAGGTTATCGGCATCGACTCGGCAAAGGGAA
>Ga0206833_1281_pt1 | contig 11550 bp, 10 predicted proteins | sample Alteio_BWOrgCont_32_FD_152891 | JGI IMG/M metagenome (GOLD analysis project Ga0206833, IMG submission 152891) | Enriched cells from forest soil in Barre Woods Harvard Forest LTER site, Petersham, Massachusetts, United States -... | ecosystem: Environmental > Terrestrial > Soil > Temperate forest >... | reverse complement strand
TTCCGGATGCGTGGTCCCCGAAAATAAATGTCGAGCCGCACGGGAATACATCCGGGACGGGCCTCTCAGACGGTTAATGAAGCGTGCAACTGTCTCTTGCCCCCGCCGCAGGCGTTTATGAACAAGCCATTTCAGCTCGTCGCAACCGGTTACCGGTTACTCATCACTGGAGCCTCCTGGCTGCAGCCGGTGTTTCTGCTGATCATCCGGCTTTATTGGGGTTGGCAGTTTCACCTGACTGGGATGGGAAAGCTGATGCATCTCGACAAGGTCGCCGGATATTTTCAAAGCCTTGGAATCCCATACCCGGCATTCAACGCACACCTTGCGGGACTCACGGAATGCTTTGGCGGACTTCTGCTGTACGCGGGAATCTGCAGCCGCATCACAGCGGTGCCACTCATCATTACCATGGTTGTCGCATACGCCGCCGCGTTTCCCGACGCATTGAAGAACATCTTCATGAAACCGGACGATTTTGTATCGGCGGACCCATTCCAATTTTTGATGGCGGCGATCATCGTTTTTATTTTCGGGCCCGGGATGTTTTCGGTGGATGGCTTGATCGGATGGATTCTCAAGCGGCAGGCGGCGAAGCGAGCCGCCGCAGCATCGGCCTCCGAAGCGCCCGGCACGCCCGCCTGAAAAAAAATCGGGGAATAATCATGAGCCTCCCGAACTCACAAATTTTGTCCGCCGCCGGGACGCTCGAGTGAGCGCCGCGGAAAAAAACGAACCACGACGGAATCGTCGATTCCAGTGAGATCGACAACGCCGCCCAATCCCTAAAGACACTGGAAAAGGACGGGCACGACTATCTCACCATTCCGGACCTGCTCGGCCCGCCGCCTCGCGGCATGCGCCCGCCACCCGGCGGCGATCAAAGCGGCCCGCCCTCCGGCGACAACGGCCCCGGCGGCGGTCCCCCGCCGGACCAGAGTGGCACCGATGGCAACAACGGTCCGCCCCCGCCGCCTCAATAGCTGGCATTACACCGCCTCGGCCATCCCCGGCTTCAATGCTGGGGATGGTCCGATGCGTTGGCGCCAACCGGCGCCGTATAACGATAGAGGTAGTAGGTCTCACCCGAATCCGCCGGATAAAACGACGCTGTTTTTCGCAAATTCAAGATCCGGTCCAACTCGTAATACTTTCCCTTGAGATACGTCAGCAGCGGCTTCCGGAGCAACACCAGGAAATCCGGGTGGCCCTGTGCCGCAAATCCAAGCACAGCATGGTACACCTGGAGCCCGGTCCAGTCAGGGTGCCTCTTATTGTCCTCAATGATAAACGTGCCCCACCGCTCGGAGTCCAGATAGTAAATCTTCTCGTCCAGATACCCTGAGACAGGCATTGCCGAATAATCCGGGTAACCAACGATCGGCACCCCCGTGAGATGATTCTGCTCGATATAAAGCGCCGCCTCCCTGGACGCCGAAAACGGAATACGCGCTCCTTTGACACTGGAAATGACGGCGTCGCTCAATTGAACAATCAGAATAAAAGAAAGAAATGACCTTTGATAAGACGATAGGTTGAAAGCCCGGATCCCGTTCGACTCATCGGATTCAGTGGGCAAACAGGCCAACCAGATACAGATGATAAACCAAAGAAAGAAATGACCCTCGTGCCGCAATGCCATATCCATTTTGACACATGCGAACAGCAGTAACAGCACGGCCCCGGTCAGATAGGTCCAGTAAATCAATCGCGTCCGCCGGAAGAACAGGAGCGTCAGTGGAAAGAGGACAATGCCTGCAATCAAGCGCAATAATGGCTCGCCGGAGAGCTCATTGTCCTGTGATCTTTCAAGCAATGGCAGAAATCCATCGGATAGAGCTGAGAATGCATTCATCAATCGATTCCCGACGGTCACGCCCCCGGTGAGCAGCCGGGTGGACGGATCGACATCCGGCGGCTGAGTGACTGACCAGAGGACCAGCGCCGCTCCCACAACCAGCAGCAGCGCGCTCGATGCCGCGTCAACCTTGCGGTGACTGATTCGGGCGCGCACTTCGGCATCCGTCATTGCCTCGAAAACCAATAGGGCCGCCAATGCCACGGCGATCGTCGCAGCGCAAACATTCGACTGCATCGCCAGGAACAGCATCATCGCCAATGGCAGGTAACCCTTGCCGCGCTTCGGGAACCAGGCGCAAAACATAAAGCAAGAAAGGACTCCCAGCGAGTAATCGCGGCTTATTGTCCCCCACTCGTAGACAAAGAAGAAGCCGAACACTGTCAGCGCCTTGAGACACAGCGGCAACGGGCAACGACGCACAAAAACGATAATCGCTGCCCCAATGATCACAAAGTTTGCGATCTGCATCGCCACCGGATCGCGCGTGAACCGCGAAACACCAAACAGGATCAGGTACCAGAGCCGCGGATTCGTCTCATAATGCATGTTTCTGAGAAGCTCCGGGATGCTCGCGCTGTCGCGCGCGAAGAGCCACGGCTGCATCTCGTCCCGCCACATGGCATGATGGACGATATTAAATCCGCAGACCAACAGAAAGCCGAGCACCAACACGGCCTGACTTGGGCGCTCCTTTCCGCCGAGCGCATTGAACCTCCGGCTCGGATTCAAGTCGCCCTCATTTCTGTCCATTGTAGTGTTCCAATGGGTTCGCGTTATTCGTCGCAGTGTAGCGATAAATAAAATAAATCTCGTCGGTAATCGCCGGATAGATCGCCGCTATCCTTCGCAAATTTCCTATCTGCTTCACCTCGAATTTTTGTCCTTTCATCTGCGCCACGAGCGGATATGCGAGCAATACCAGAAAGTCCTGGTGTCCCTGCGCGGCAAATCGATTGATAGCTTCCATTACCTCGAAACCGCTCCAATCGATGTGTCTCTTATTGTCTTCAATGAAAAAGGTTCCCCACCGATCTGAGTCCGGATAGTAAATCCTCTCGTCCAGATACCCGGCTACAGGCATCGCCAGATAATCCGGATAACCAAGTATCGGCAGTGTCCGCAGATGGTTCTGCTCGATATAGAGCGCCGCCTCCTTTGCGACAGAAAATGGAGTGCGCACTGCCATGGTGCTGTAGGCAGCGGCGTCGCATATTTGAATAATTAGAAAGAGACAAAAGAATGCCGTTTGGTAAGTCGATAGCTTGAACGACCTGCTCCCGTTTGAGTCATCGGATTCGGGCAGCAAATAGGCCAGCCAGATGCAGATGATAAACCAAAGAAAGAAATGCCCTTTGTGCCGCGCCTCCATATCCAGCTTAACGAACGCAAAGAGCAGCAGCAATACCGCCCCGCTCAAATAAGTCCACCAGATCAGTCGTGTTCGCCGGAAGAAGGCAACTGTCAGTACAAAGAGGATCATCCCCGCAATCGCGCGCGAGGTCAGCGTGCCGAAGACCACCTTTCCCATCGAGTCCCCAAGCCACGGTATGAATCCTTCGCACAGCGCGGAGAATGCATTCATCAGCCGATGTCCGATCGTCACGGTCCCATCGAGGATCTTGTTCGCCGGATAGGCGTCCGGCTGTGGAACGGCCGTCCAAAGAGCAAGCGCCGCCCCGCCCAGCACCTGCAGCACGCTGGATACCGCGTCAATCCTGTGGGAACTGATTCGGGCCCGCACGGCCGGGTCCCTCCACGCCTCCAGAACCAGCAGTCCCGCCAGTGCGACCGAGATGGTCGCCGCGCTTATGTTCGACTGAATCGCAAGGAACAACATGATCGCCAGCGGCAGGTAGCCTTTGCCGCGCTTGGGAAACCAGGCGCAGAACGCAAAGCAAAACAGGACTCCCAATGAGTAATTGCGACTGAAGGTTCCCCAATCGAAGACAAAATATGAACCGAACACCGTCAGCGCCTTGAGATAGAGGGGCAACGGGCAATAGCGCACAAAGACGGCGATCGCAGCGCAGATGATCACAAAGTTTGTTATCTGGATTGCCGCCGGATCGCGCGTGAACCGGGAAAGAACAAACAGAATCAGATACCAAAGCCGCGGATGCGTCTCATATCGCAGATTTCTAAGCAACTCCGGAATACTTCCACTGTCGCGCGCGAAGAGCCACGCCTGCATCTCGTCGCGCCACAAGGAATGATGGATGAGATTAAATCCGCAAATCAGCAGGAATCCGAGCACCAATCCCACCTGGCCGAGGCGCCCCATGCCATTGACCGCATTGACCTGCTGGTTCGGATTCGATGTCAGCACATCTTCATTCCTCCCCATCGTAGTAATCCAACGCCTCCGACCGGATCAGCCTGTGCTCCGGCGACCTCACGACCCACTTATTGCTGTCCGGATAGTGACAGGATTCGCCAATCGGATTGTCGGCAACTACGTAGAGAATCAAATCCTCTTTGCGGTCATTCATGATTTGATGCGGCTCACCGGGCTTGAAAATGAACGCATCACCCGTCTCGATGGGAGTTGTCCCATCCTTGTGCCGGACCGCGCCGCTGCCGGAAATCACATGGTAAAACTCCCACTGCGCGCTGTGGGAATGATAAGGATACGGAGTTTTTCCCGGCGGAATCCGGCAAATCTCGACATCGAATGGATGCCGTTCATTCAGGTCCGTGGACTGCGGCTTCCGTCCCAGTTCCTCCGATATCTCCTTCCCCGCCCCAACGAATTTTCCTTTCGGCGAGGACCAGGCAAACTCTTCCATATTGACGGTATTGACCTTGCGCATTGTCATCCTTCTCCCAGGTTTATGGCCGTCGTTCCGCCGTCATTTACTTCCAACGTCTTGACGGTTTTTCCGTCTTCGGCGACCTGGATTTGCAACTTATCACCGGCCCGGCTTACCTCAAGGTCAAAGTCGCCGCCGAACGCATGGATATGCCGCAGCGCCATCTTATTCCATTCCTTCGGCAATCGCGGCGTGCAATTGAACGAGTGCAACCCCGTCGGCCTGATTCCGAACATCCCCTCGATATATATCCGGCAATAAAGCGCGCTCTCCGCGGCAAGATGGCTTTGATTCCCCTCCGGATACGCCTCCACCGCGTAAGGCACGTGCTCTCCCAGCAATCGCCGCGTGGAATAATATTCCAAATAGTTCAGCGCCTTCTCCGTGTCGCCCTCCTGGAAAACTCCGCGCAATGCATACAATGTCGAGCGGTCCCAAAACACATCCTTCCCCGCCTCCGTCGCCAGCCCGTCCGGCGTCCAGAGCCGCGGAGAGAACAGCGCATCGATCGTTCCCTGCGCACGGTCAAAGATGCCGACCGTCAGCGGGATGCAAATCCACGCGCGCAGATGATCCGGCTCATTCGCGTAATGGGCGTGCCGCCGCAGCGCATTCGCATTCACGCTCGGGACTGACTTGTCAAAATAGCGATAAGTGTGAAATCCCTCCACCTCCGCGCCAAAGTACTTCTCAATCGCTTCGCGCAGCGCCCGCGCCTCCGCCGCATATTGATCCAGTTGACTCTGCGGCTTCCCCAGCTCCCGGCCCAGGTAGACCGCCGAATTCAACGCATCGTAATAAAGCGACGACGTGCAAAGATTCGCCTTTCCCGACGGGAAACGGTTCTCCAGTTCGTCCGCGTCCGACTCGACCACTCCGTTCGCGTCCACCTTGCGCTTACAATATTCCAGGCACCATTCCACAAGCGGCCATTCCTTCTGCGCAATGGCCTCGCTTCCACTCGCCAGCGCGAATCGCGACGCCCCATACGCCAGCATCGCCATATCACCGCGATCTCCCGCCCCATGCCACGTCGCCGCGCCTTCCGCAACAATCGAGGAGGGAATCGGCTTGTAATCCGCATTCTTGTAAGTGGCAAAGAGTCGATAAGCATTCTCCGCCGCCAGATTGCCCGTGGCATCTCCCAGGAAAGGAAAGAACGGCGGCCCGTATTCCCCCTGGTCGTTTGTCCATATTGCCGCGTAATAGCGCCCGCCGCCCGGTCCGTGCATAAGTCCACCCTTGGTAAGATAGATCGATTCCGTCGTCCGGATCTTCGCGAAGGCAAACATGGTATTCAGCACCTTGTCCGGAGTATCCAGTTGTAACTTTGACAAATAACTATCCACCAATGCCGTCCGCACCTTCAATTCCGCATCCGGATCGATTGGCAGGTCTGTATCGGTCTCGCGGCGCGCGCTGAATATGATTGCATACTCCGTAGTCCCGCCCGGCTTAAGCGTCCGCTCCCCAGCCCCGAGCACCCGCGACGACATGACATACGATCCCTCCAGCCCGCGCGCCGCGGATGTCTTGATAACCTTCGCTGTATCCTCCACCTCCACCGATTGATTCGACTCTGACTTATTCGTGAATGACATCGTCTCGATCACCGCCGGCTTGTCGATCGAAGGAAATAACTTGCGCGTCCATTCCACTCTTTCCTGCGAGCGCCCCATATGTCCGTCAATTTCCATCACACCCTTCTGCCGGAACCTTTCCACAACCGAGCTTCGCGGCGCCGCGCCGTTGAGCAGGATGCGCGGCGAATCGTCGTCGGCAAATACCTCCGAGATATGGCTCCGCGTATCCTGCGGCAGAGTCTGGAAACTCGGGAAAATCACAAACTCGCTCAGGTCCAGTGTCCCACTCGTCTGCACTCCGTAAGTGACGATCACCGACACCTTTTTCCCGCTCATCTCGATGTTATCCTGGTGCGAATCGTCCGGCTTGACGTTCCACACGATTGCGCCGTCATCGGTGATTTGCCAGCGGGAGGGCTGCGCGGGACTTGGCGAGGCGGCGGCCTGCGGCCCTGGCGTTTGCGCCGCCGCGGTCAGCGAGATTAGGATCGAGACAATGAGGGCCGGTAGAGTCTGGAGAGATTTCACGGGTATGGGTGGTTCAGGGGAGTGGGTATAATGAGCTTCCCGGGATCGTTGGGGGATATGGGATATTCATCTGACTCAGGATGGTCGGCGTCATTTCGAGAATATCCACATCGACCAGCCCGCGCAAAGCCCCCTCTTCGCCTCCCCCCGCCTGAACCTCAATTTCTTGCCTTGGCCCGGCAAGGAAGAGACCCTGTGCCCGATGCAGACCGGCTCGCGCCGCACCATGGTCAATTACATCGGCCTCGCCATCCTGATCGTGGGCATGGCGTCCGGCGAATTCATCTACTGGCGCGGTCTCCATCACCCCTCCGCCGGCGGCGATCCCTTGCTCTGGCAGCACGACTCCGGCCAGTACCAGCGCGAAGTCGAGACCTACAACGGCGCCCTCGGCCTACTGGTCGATCAAATGTCCCGCGCGCTCGGCCAGCCCACCCCCCTCGCCATCACCACCGTGGTAATCTCCGCCCTCGCATCCACCGCCTGCTTCCTGATCGCCTCGCGAATCCCACGAGATCAGGGCGATTGAAGAAAGGCCGTAGCCGCGTTTTGCGGAGCGGAGACATAAAGGACCAAAAGGACGGGCGGCTACACAAGAAGTTGAATCGCCATGAAAAAACGATCGTCGCCGAACTGCCTTCCCCGCTCTTCTTCAATCAGCAATCATCAATTCTGCCCCCCCATCCTCTCCAGCAGCCGATCCACCTCCACATACTCCTCGATCAGCGTCTGGATCCGGTCAATCTTCTCCTTGTCCCCCGGCAGCGTCTTCACCGTCATCGAGTGAATACTGCTCGCCACCGCGTAGCTATCCAGCGGCGACGCAATCACCGGCAGACACGATGACTTGATCATCCCGATCAGATTCTGATGCGGAAACATATCTCCGGAAAGCACCAGCCCCGCCAGCAATCGCCCCTCCTTTTCATTCATCTCCCCCGTCGATAACGCCGAGAGAATGATGTCCTCCCGGTCTCCCGGCGTGATCACCAGCGTCCCCGGGTCGAAATACTCCATCACATGCACCGAGTTCATCGCGCCGATGATCACCTTCTTCACCCGGCGCCGCGACTCGGTCTTCCCGCTCAGGAACGATCCCTTCACCGTCCGGCAAATCTGCCCCAGTGTCGGATTCGCCAGTAGCGACTCCGCGGGGATCACCCCCAGCAGATCGATCCCCAGCCGCCGCAGCCCGCGCGCCGCGAAATCTTTCACGTAATCCATCTTCTCCTTCAGCACCTTGTTCATGATGACGCCCACGATCTCGACGCCCTCCTGGTCAAACAGCGCCTTGTTCAGCGCGATCTCGTCGATCGGCTTGCCGATTCCCCCCTCGGTCACCAGCACCACCTTGCTGCCCAGCAGCGACGCCACCCGCGCGTTCGACAGATCGAACACCGATCCCACCCCCGCATGCCCTGTCCCCTCGATGATCACGAAATCTTTCTCCCACGCCGCCCGGTCGAATGAATTGCGAATCCGCCGCACCAGGAAATCATGGTTCGCCTCCTCGATGTAACGCCGTGTGAAATCCGGCTCGACCGCGATGGGGCTCATCGCCTCCAGCGGCACCTTTACGCCGAATGTCTTGTCGATCAGCACGGAGTCCTCGTCGATCCGTTTCCCATCCACCTCGATAAAGCGCTGCCCCACCGGCTTGATGAAACCGATCCGCCCCAGCCGCTTGGTCAGCGCCGCGAATAGCCCCAGCGCTGTCGTTGTCTTCCCCCCGTTTTGCTGGGTGGCCGCGACGAAAATCCGGGGGGTGACCTTGTTCATCGCGCCTTGCCCTTCCTTATTCCCAGCTACTCCTCCTCCGGCTCCTCCAGCGTCTCCGGGTAGAGCTTCCGGTATTCAATCGCCTGCAATCCCACGATCGCCGCCACGCCCAAAATCTCCTCGACTGACGCCCCGCGCGACATATCCGCCGCCGGCCGCGACAGGCCCAGCAACACCTGGCCGTACGCCGCCGCGCCGCCGACGTGCTGCACCAGCTTCGCCGCGATGTTCCCGCTGTTCAGGTCCGGAAAAATCAGCACGTTCGCATTTCCCGCCACGCGGCTCGAGGGCGCCTTCACCGCCGCCAGGTCCGGCAGCAGCGCCGTGTCCGCCTGCAATTCGCCGTCGATTTCCATATCCAGCTTTTCGGTATCGGCCCTTTGCTTCGCCAGCGCCGCCGCCGCCGCCATCTTCCCCGCCGCGGGCAGCCGCGAACTCCCCTTCGTCGAAAACGACAGATACGCCACCCGCGGACGGATGCCCGTCAATTGCCGGCACACCTTCGCCGTCTCGATGCCGATCGACGCCAGTTGCTCCACCGTCGGCTCCGGCACCACCGCGCAATCCGCCAGCATCAGCATCCCCTCCGCGCCGAATCGCTCCGGCGGCCCCTCCAGCATCATGCAACTGGAGATCGTCGTGATCCCCGGCAACGGCTTGACGATCTGGATCAGCGGGCGCATGAGCGAGCTCGCGTACTGGCTCGCGCCGCCCACCAGCCCGTCCGCCTGCCCGTGCTGGATCATCATCGCCGCGAAATAATTCGGGTTCGTCAAAATCTCGCGCGCATCCCCGGCGCCGATATTCCGGTACCGCTGCAATCGCTCCAGCCGCTTGGCAAAGATCGGCAAATCATCCGCCTTCGCCGGGTCCAGGATGCCGATTCGCGTCAAATCCACGCGATGATCCGCCGCCTTCCGCTCGATCTCCTTTGGATCGCCCAGCAGGATCGGCGCGCCGAGTTGCATCCGGTTAAACTGCCCTGCCGCCTCCAGCACGCGCGGCTCCGCCCCCTCGGGGAACACGATCCGCTTGGGATGACGCTTCAGCTTCTCGAAAACGGACTCGATGAATTTCATGGCCGGTCCTAGGTAATGGAAGCGCCAACGAAATGGAAACTCCAAATCCCGCCCCATGAACCCCGACTACCACATGCACACTCCCCTGTGCCATCACGCCACCGGGCATCCTGCCGAGTACGTGCAGGAGGCCATGCGGAAGGGGTTGCCGGAGATTGGCTTCGCCGAGCACAGCCCGATGCCGGAGCACTTTGACGACTGGCGCATGGACCTCGGGGACCTGCCGCGCTATTTCGAGCTGATCGAGGAGGCGCGCGAAAAACACCCCGGCTTCCCCATCCGCCTCGGGCTCGAGTGCGATTACTTTGCCGGCCAGGAGGAGTGGATTCTCAAGCTCGCCGGCATGGCCCGCTGGGATTACCTCATCGGCAGCGTCCATTACCTCGCGCCCGGCTGGGCCGTCGACAATCCGGCTTACGTCGGCCGTTACAAGGAATGCCCGCCCGAGGAGCTCTGGTCCATGTACTGGACCGCGTGCGAGCGCTCCGTCCGCACCCGCCTCTTCGATTTCATCGCCCACCCCGATCTCGTCAAAATCTTCGGCGCGCGCCCCGCCGGCGACCTTCGCCGCTATTACGAGCCCGTCGTCGCCGCGCTCGCCGAGTGCCGCGGCGCATTCGAAATCAACACCGCCGGCCTGCGCAAACCGGTTCACGAAATCTATCCCGCGCTCGATTTCCTGCGGCTCGCCCGCGAGGCCGGCGTCCCCATCGTCATCAATTCCGACGCCCACATGCCCGCACAGGTCGGCATGGACTTCGACGCCGCCCGCGCCCTCGCACGCCAAGCCGGCTACACCACCTCCCTCCGCTTCCAAGCGCGTCAGCGGACCGAATTGCCACTATGATAGGAGTACAAAATCGGAGAATTTTTAGACAGGATTAACAGGATGAACAGTATACAACTTGCTGACTCCGTGAGGCTTATGTCATACATCCTGTAAATCCTGTTCATCCTGTCTAAAGTCTTTCTCCCATGTCCGACCTCGAATCCATTGCCTGCGGCATCGTCCGTCGTCTTCGCGACGCCGGCCACGACGCCTATTACGCCGGCGGCTGCGTGCGCGACATGCTCCTCGGCGTCGAGGCAAAGGATTATGACGTGGCCACCAGCGCACGCCCTGAGGAGGTGCAGCGCCTCTTCCCGCGCACCGTCGCCGTCGGTGCGCACTTCGGCGTCATTTGCGTCCTGGATGGCGGTCATCAGTTCGAGGTCGCCACATTCCGCTCCGATGGCGCTTACATCGATGGCCGCCACCCCCAGGCCGTCACCTTCTCCTCGCCGCGCGAAGACGCGGAGCGCCGCGACTTCACTGTAAACGGCATGTTCTACGATCCCATTGCGCGCGAGGTCATCGATTTCGTCGGCGGACGCGCCGATCTCGACCGCCGCCTTTTGCGCGCCATCGGCGACGCCGCGAGCCGCTTCCGCGAGGATCGCCTCCGCATGCTGCGCGCCGTCCGCTTCGCCACCGTGCTCGAGTTCGAAATCGATCCCGCCACCTGGGACGCGCTGCAAAAGCACGCCCCCGAAATCCACGACGTCAGCGCCGAGCGCGTCCGCGAGGAACTCGTCCGCATTTTCCTCTCGCCCAATCGTGTCCGCGGCCTCGACCTGCTCGACCAGAGCGGCCTCCTCACCCAAATCATCCCGGAGCTTCTCCCGCTCAAGGGCTGCGAGCAGCCGCCGCAATTTCATCCCGAGGGCGACGTCTGGGTCCACACCCGCGCCATGCTCGGCCTGCTCCCCGCGCAGGTCACCGTCCCTCTCGTCTTCTCCGTCCTCCTCCACGACATCGGCAAGCCCCCCCACCAAATCCCTCGACCCCGCCGAGGGCCGCATCCGCTTCAACGCACACGACAAGGTCGGCGCCGCCATGACCCGCCAGATCATGGAGCGCCTCCGTTTTT
>Ga0206833_1279_pt1 | contig 11610 bp, 4 predicted proteins | sample Alteio_BWOrgCont_32_FD_152891 | JGI IMG/M metagenome (GOLD analysis project Ga0206833, IMG submission 152891) | Enriched cells from forest soil in Barre Woods Harvard Forest LTER site, Petersham, Massachusetts, United States -... | ecosystem: Environmental > Terrestrial > Soil > Temperate forest > O... | reverse complement strand
AATCTGAAGATCCATCCTCAAACGCTTTAAGTTCAATGGGCGGCTCCCAATCATCTGTATCGCTTGTACTAGGCAACCAGCAAGTTGAAAACTATAATGAAATACAAGTAATAGAATCCTATGATCTGTTACGAAAAGTTGTTGATAAACTTGATATTGGTGTTTCTTATTACCTTGAAGGGCGGTTCAATGATAAGGAAATGTTCGATGTTCCCTTTAAAGTCAATGTTTTAAATATAAATTCCGGCTATTATGAATCGAAAATAAAACTTAATTATATTGATAAGTATCATTATAAAATAACGTATATAAAAGATAAAAAGGAAATTACTCAAGAAGGAACCTTTGGCGACAACCTTATTAATACCTATATGAAAATACAGGTATTAAATTTACGTCCGGCCGAGACTCCTACTGCAAGTTATTTTATAAAAGTGCATAATCTTAACGCTATGGTGAACAATATCCAGAAAAACCTTCTGGATATTGAAGTACCGGAAAAAACCAATGTGTTGCAAATTACCTTAAAAGATGAAAACCCTGAAAAGGGAATAGCCTTTTTAGATACACTTATCAATATGTATGTAAGAAGTGTGGTAGACCATGAAATTAAAGTAAACGACAGAACAATTGAATACGTAAACCGGTTTTTAGACAACGAAATAGGAGTGCTTGATACTATCGGATTGTCTATGCAGAATTATGAGGAGAAAAAGAACATTCTTGATCTGGATAAAGAGGAAGAAGAATACTTTTCGCAATATACTACCTTAGATGGAAACCGCACCACATTGGAAGCCCAGGTAAGTGCATTAAATGACCTTGAAAAATATATTATTGAAGATAAAGAGCCACAATTCCTGCCCCCATCTGTTTACATTAATAGTGATGATGATTTCCTGAAAGCAGCAACCGACCAACTATACAACCTGCAGATAAGCCGGATCGATGAAGAAGCATCAGGTACCACTCAAAATCTGAATGTTGCTGGTATGGATAATAAAATAGACTCCCTGAAGCATATTATATTAAACTACATTGCTAAGGACAGAAATGCAACTAACACCTTAATTAAAGATAATAATGCCCTGTTAGATACATACGTACAATATATAAAAACTATCCCTGATAAACAACGAGGCCTTACAAACCTAAGTTCCCAGGAAGATGTAAACGAGCAATTATATTCTTTCTTATTACAACAAAAAGCAACAGCATTAATACAAAAGGCAACTATTATTCCGAAAACAGAGATAATAGAAGTGCCACGTTCAACGGGTATTGTTGAGCCCAATAGAAACAAACTACTGATGATGTTTATTTTTGGCGGGGCTTTAGTCTCCTTTTTAATGATTTTTATTCGTGTAGTGTTTTATGAACGAGTGGAAAACATTAATGAACTTAAACAAAAAACTTCATTACCCGTGGTTGGCGAAATTCTTAGTGCCCCTACTTTGGCCAACTTATCTGTTGCTATTGAAAACAACCCTAAATCGCCTTTAACAGAATCATTCCGGGTACTGCGCACAAACCTGCAATACATGTCACCGGAAATGGGACCTAAAGTATTGTTATTTACTTCCAATGGCCCGGGTGAAGGAAAAACCTTTTGTTCTATTAATCTTAGCGCCATTTTAGCAAAAGCTGAAAAGAAAGTTCTACTGCTTGAGTTTGACTTGCATAAACCTCGTATCAACAAAGCATTGAACATTCAATCGGATATAGGATTAAGTACCATTCTGATAGGCAAAACACCTGTTGCAGATTGTGTTCTGCCGACTTCCGTACCGGGAATGGACATCATCCTTTGCGGACCTATACCGCCCAATTCATCCGAACTTGTGCTTTCACCTCGTGTGAAAGAAATACTTGACTACGGCAAAGAGCATTATGACTATGTGGTTGTGGATACACCACCTATTGGGCTGATCTCAGATGCTTTCATATTAATGAATTACAGTGATATCAATCTCTTTGTTTTAAATACCAAATTTGCTTATCGTGATGCAATTTTAGGTGTACAGGAAACCGTTACTATGAATAAGATCAAAAATTTTGGTTTTGTTTTAAATAACGTAAAAAGAAGAAAATCAAAATATTATTATAACAGGTACAGTTATGGGTATTATGGCGGCTATGGCGGATACGGAGGCTATGGAGGCTATGGTGGCGGATCAAAAAGCTAAGAAATTTTATTCTCTTGCGTTTTGTATTTCTAATAATTGTTACATTTGCACCCCTTTTTGGGAGCTTAGCTCAGCTGGTTCAGAGCATCTGCCTTACAAGCAGAGGGTCATCGGTTCGAACCCGGTAGCTCCCACTCTAAAGGGCAACAATTCATAAAAAGATTGTTGCCCTTTTTTATTTGTCTTAAAACCATTTATTTTACTGCAATTCGGTCAATCAACTTATTTACTTTGGTGGTTCGAACTTGATTATCTAGACTCTTGGGACATTAATGCCTGCCTGGTATTATTTATGTGAGTTAAACCTTAACCATTATCATTGGTTGCAATTGAAAAAGTAATTTAAAAGCTATCTGTCCAATGACTGGTAGCATTTACTTAATTTTGCGTCCAAAAATACGGAGCGTATGACAACACAGGAATTCATTGCCGCAGCATTTCTCGAAGACGTGGGTAGCGGCGATTACTCTACACTTGCATCCATACCAGCCGATGCGAAAGGTAAGGCGGTACTTAAAATAAAGGAAGAAGGCATACTGGCAGGCATGCAGTTGGCGCAGGATATTTTCCATCATCTGGAAGAAGATGCAAAATTCACCCTCTATAAAAAAGATGGCGATGCTGTAAATAATGGCGAAACCGCGTTTACCGTTGAAGCCAGTGTACATACCATATTAAAATCAGAAAGACTGGTGCTTAACTGCATGCAGCGCATGAGCGGCATCGCAACGCTTACCAATAAGTACGCCGATAAAATAAAAGGCTACAAAACCAAAATACTCGATACCCGCAAAACCACGCCGCTGTTCCGCGAATACGAAAAGCAGGCAGTGCGCATTGGCGGCGGTTACAACCTTCGCATGGGCTTGTACGATATGATCATGCTGAAGGACAACCATATCGATTTTTGTGGCGGCATAGAGCAGGCCATACAGCAAACCAACGAGTACCTTGCGGCCAACAACCGCAACCTGAAAATAGAGATCGAGACCCGTAACCTCGATGATGTGCGCCGTGTGCTTGCTGTGGGCAATGTACACCGCATCATGCTCGATAACTGCTCGCCGGAACTATTGGAAGAAGCAATTGAGCTGATTGGCGGTAAGTACGAGACCGAGGCGTCGGGCGGCATCAATCTCGATAACATTATTTCATATGCTCGTACTGGTGTCGATTACGTCTCATGCGGCGCTATCACAAATCATGCTGTGAGCATGGACCTTAGTTTAAAAGCACACAAAATATAGAGCAGATATTATGGCTTTTGTTGTAATCTCGCTGTCACTAACCCTAATATGAGAAAAAACTACCAAGGGTATTGGAGCAAATGGTCTAATTATGTCCTAAAATGGTAACGAATTAAAGCGTCGATTTCGACTCAAAAAGCGGAAGGAGCTTGCGGTTGTATGCCAACTCTCAAATATTCAAATACGGCTCTAAATTGGCTAAAACCTGCATATCTTCTAATAATTGGTTCGATATTTCGTCAATAGAGCCCACTTCCTGATAAAAGCCTTTCGGATAACCCTGAAAGGCTTTTTTCTTTCCGCTACTATCATTTCAATAAATACATAATAATTTACCTTTGAGCCATAATAAATCCTGATGAAAAAATTAATACTTCTCATTTTGCTGGCCTTTTCTTGCACTGGCGGCTATTCCCAGAATAAAACTCGGACCTATCTTGCAGATCCTGAACTTGCTCCCCGGGATCATAATGTAGAATATTCTCATTTGCGACTTAATGTCGCTTTTGACCCTGCTAAAGGCTTAGTAAAAGGCAAGGTAATGCTCACCTTCACCACCTTGCGCCCAACAACAGACTCTATTTGGCTGGATGGCATACAAATGACTGTTCAGAAACTTACTCTCAATGGTAAAGAAGTAAAACACCAAGTAGATAGTGCCGGCATTTGGATCTACCCGGGCACCAATTTGGAATGGCAAACAAAAGATTCTATGGAAGTGACCTATGAATGCACGCCCAGAAAAGGTATTTATTTTACTGGCTGGAATGACTCTGCAATAGCACCCAAAGATGGGGAAAGCGGGTTTAGCCGTAAAGAAATATGGACCCAGGGAGAAGGTACCGATAACCGCTATTGGATACCGATGTATGATGGCTTCAACAATAAGCTGATCACCGAGATGATAGTAACCTTTGACAAGGATTATAAGGTCCTTAGCAATGGCACACAGATCAGTGTGAAAGATAATAAAGACGGCACCAAAACATGGCATTATACTATGACACATCCTCACGATGCCTATTTAATTATGCTAGGTATTGGTAACTATGCTATAGATGACAGAAAAACCAAATCGGGACTTCCTGTGCACCTATATTATTATCCTGAATGGAAGGATAGGGTAAGCCCATCATACAAGTATATGACCGATATGATAGACTTCTACGAAAAAGAAATAGGTGTAAAATATGGCTGGGAAAGCTATTCGCAAATACCTGTGCAGGATTTTATGTATGGTGCTATGGAGAACACAACTGCCACCATTTTCGGGGATTTTTATATGGTAGATTCCCGTAGCTTTTTAGATCATAATTACATAGGTGTGGATGCGCATGAACTGGCCCACCAATGGTTTGGCGATATGGTTACCTGTCGTACCTCTTCCAGTATGTGGATGCATGAAAATTTTGCGACCTATTACAGCGCATTGTTCGATAAGGAAGTTTTCGGAAAAGATTATTTCGATTGGGATAGAAGAGGTTTTCAGCTTTCAGCTATTGAAGCGAATAAGAAGGACCAAAACCCTATTGCCAGCAGTATGGCCGGGAGTATACGCCTCTACCCGCAAGGTGCATTTGTACTCAATATGCTAAAGTATGTGGTGGGTGGAAGAGAGCTGTATAATAAAGCCATTAAGTACTATCTGGAAAAGCATAAGTATGAAAATGTGGAAGCCCGAGATCTACTTATAGCTTTTGAAGAAAGTACAGGAATGTCCCTCGATTGGTTCTGGGAAGAGTGGTATTTTAAAGGCGGATTGCCTTCTTACAGTGTTTCTTATTCCGAACAAAACGGGACTACTCAGTTTACGGTAACACAAACGCAAGAACTTACCGATATCACCGGGCTTTCTTCTGCCGATGGCCGTCCTGTAGGATTATTTAAAATGCCTATATGGTTCGAAGTGCATTATAGCGATGGCAGTGTAGATAAAAAGCAAGCATGGATTGAAAAGCAAACAGAGGGGGTCAGCATAGCCAATCCTTCCGGTAAGAAGATTGACTTTGTGCTTTTCGATCCGGATAACCAGGTATTGAAATCCGGAGTATCTTTCCATAAACCATTCGAAATGCTGAAAGCTCAAGCCATAAAGGCGGAAAACATGCTCGATCGTTACGATGCAGTAGATGCTATGAAGTCGGTTGATTTAACTACTAAAAGAGCTGCTCTTATAGATGTCTATAACAAAGAAACCTTTCAGGCGGTGAAATCTGCTGTGGTGGCCCAATTACTGAATGATAGCAATACTATTAGTAGAACTCTTATCAGAAGTGCTATTACGAGCCCCGATGTGGCAGTACGTAAAGCGGTATTGTTGAATACCAAGCTAATCGCTTCCGACCTATTACCCGATTATGAAAAGCTGCTGAGCGATTCTTCCTACGATGTAATTGTCAGCACCCTCGATTTGCTGAATAAGAGCAATCCATCCAAAATGCCCCAATACCTTGCAACTACTAAAGGCGTTATAGGCACACTAGGAAGGAATGTTCAAATGAAATGGCTTGAACTTAGTGCCGCTAGTACAAACGATAACCAATATCTTAGCAAACTGGTAGCCTATAGCGGCAATTCCTATGAGTTTAGAACACGTACCAATGCTATGGATGCATTGATGCGATTGGATTATTTCGATACTGCTTTATTGGCTAACTTACTTAATGCAGTGCCGAGTTCAAACGGGCGGTTAGCAGGACCGGCATCAGAAGTATTGAAATATTTTTACGCACAGGATAAATGGAAAAAGACCATTGCTGATTTTGTAATTGCCGGAAAGTGGCAGTCTTGGCAGAAAGCAGCCATCCGGAAAATTGTGAATTAGTCGAAACCCGACCGCAATTAACTACAGAGACGCTGTCGTCATGCAGAACTCGTTTTAGTATCCCAAACAACGGGATCTGAAATAAAATAGACGATTCATATCTATTTTTCTTGCTGCTATTTTTTCATTTTTTACGGCTAAAAACACTCCAAAATAATAATGAATTAATAATAGATTTAATATGAAAATACTGTGAGTTAATATAAATAACTATATTTTTTTTGTTAAAAATAGCTTGACAATGAGCGCATTACAAGGAAATCCATTATTAAATAATATAGATTTAGTATAAAAAGGGCAAAAAGCAGTCCTGAAATCATTGGCAGAATAGTTGTTTTCTTTTTCATAAACCAAAGATACTTTATGTAAAAGTGGGTTGCTGAAAAGTCAATGACTTGTTAGAAACATTCGAAGTCTTAAAATAGTAAGAGCCCTGTAAATATGTAATATTTACAGGGCTCTACAATTACAAAAACGTTTCTTTAGTACAAGTGGGATAGTTTAGTTTTTTACTTTGCCACTTATAATATCATCTAATAATTTTGCTTTTCTGGCTCTTCTATTTTCTCCGGCGGTATCTTTTACGGCCTGCGTATACGATTTAAAAGTGCTGATAGTGGGTGTCTTCACAATGGTAATATTGGAATTAAGTTTTTGAATACTCGCCTTTTGTGGATTAGGTTTATACGTAAGTGCTGCCAATTTTTTTATGTACAGGGCTTTTTTTGCAGGAGAAAGGCTATCCCATTTTGGATTATCTTCATCGTTCTCACCTACATGTGGTTTTGTATTATTTACCTGTGCAGACAACGTGTTTGTTTTAACTTTAGGGCTGGCTTTGGCTACTCCTAAGTTATTTCCTGACCATTGCAAATGTAGTTCTCCTTCAACCCATCCCTTAACACCCGGAGCCGATAAGTTAAATGTTAATACGGCCCCTTCATTTAAAACAACTTCAGTAGGTATGGTATAATCATTGGGCAGATCACTGGAGACATGAAGGATAGTGGAATTTAAAAAGCTGATATTGGTAGCTCCGGGCATTGGTAATGTAACTTTTATAGGTTCAGGAGCTGAGTTAGAAGTGAAAAGAGGCCAGTTACTTCCTCCGCAATCTCCTTCAGTTCCCCAGTTACGTATGAAAAAAGCCCATACATCATTATTGGGGTCGCTACTTACATGAACAAACATGGCGTATAAAGGGTGTAGCTCACTATAACAAGGGGTGACATTACTATAACAACCCGCATGCCATTTATTTGCATCCAACCCTAAAAGGCCTATGGCAATTGCATGCTTTCCATCCATCATTTGTTGGGCCTGGGTTTCATCATTATCTCTCCAGTAGCGAAATTTTTGCCACCAGGATCCATTTTGGTCCTCTCCAAAATTATTGACAGTTTCAGCCGCATCAAATTCACATTCAATTTTAGTTCCTCCCGGATTATCTACAGTACAAAGACCTCCCGGACTGAGAGAATCATAGATTTGAATATTGTAATCATTGTCACCTACAATATCACCTGACCACCCGTTCCAGTTTATAATTCCATTATAGGTTATGGCACTCGCCTTTACAGGACCAAAATTCACCCAGTTATAGCGTCCCGGGATACATCTTTCGCATAATGCAACAGTTGGCTGGTTGTAGTCAACAGCTATGGCATCATCGGTATAATGATTTAAAGCAGTATCCCAGCCGGCAGTATTATTGCCGCTAATAGCATTGGTAAAACCATCCATATTGGGAACAATGGCACCTATTCTGGGTTCGCTGGCAAGACCAACCATACCTCTTGTAACCTGATATCCCCACATTAATGGAGTAGTTGGAAAGCCATTGGCATCCGTATTTTTTACAACAACAGTTAAGGGTTTAATGGGAGGTAGTACAACAACTTTACAGGTAGTATTAGATACCCCCTGAGGATTTGTGGCCGTTAAAGAAAAGGTAGTAGTTTGAGTGATTTGAACAGAATCATAACCGTTATAGGATAAGTTACTTCCAAGTCCCGGAAGGGCAGGAGTAATTGTAACTTTATCGTTTGAATTTCCGGTGTTCCATATTAACATGTCTTTGGGAGTAAGTATATTCATATGAAGGTCATATTCCTGACGTATGGTATCATTGTATGCACCAAACTGCATCGCTTCGGAGCAATGTACAGTAACTATTGTAGTTAAAGCCTGTTGATTTATGCCTTTGGCCACTGCATATATTTTTATAAGTTGTCCATTGGCCAAGGGTTGCAACGTCCCCGATGCCAAGGTAGATGTACTATCTTCTCCTGTTTGGAAAAGCGCTCCGCTAATCCGGACAGCAGTGGCTGTTAAACCTGCACCACTTCCAACCGCAATTAAATGATATATATCGCCTGCTTGTCCATTTATAATAGCAGTAGTATCGGCATTCCAGCTATGGCCACGTTCATCGGTTATGCTCATACTAACCGTCAGGGGCCCAGTAGTAGTGCATTTATTTGCCATTAAAATAAAGGACAAGACAATAATTGAGAGAAGCTTGGTAGTGTTTTTCATAGTGTGGTGTTTGGTATTAGTATAAAAAAGCTTTTGGTATATTATGTATAAAAAATAGATAGCGAATTAAAGGATATGCGGTACTACTTTTTCTTTTCCAGGGCTTCTAGTATTTGCAATGTCTGCTTATTCAAATGGTTAATATTTTTAGTGTTTGGTACTATTGTGACCTTATCCGATGTTCTATTGGTAGGAGGAAATGTCTTCGAAGTTGTAATTGCTTTATTTATTAGGCTATTGTCGATACGCACTGCATATAAAGTATCAAAAGCTTTAAGTTTGTTCTTTCTTCTTCCAAATTCTTTTTGTGATGCGGGATCAAGTTTGTTAACCCGGTTCATAATGGCTGTATCAATATATACTTCTTCATTCTGGGTTATTTTCGGCAAAGAACCGGCTCTGGGTTTTTTAGAATATTCGGGATAGTTAGATAATGGTTTTGCATATTGACTACCGGATAGCTTCCAGTGAAAAGTTACTTCCCCTTCCCACAAATTCATAGTATCTAAAGCCGCAACAAGAGGAAAAGATAAAACTGCTCCCTGGTTTTCTACCACAGTTGTAGAATAGGCTACCTGGTTTGAAGTTCCAACACCTTTTGAAGGGTCAATATCCATATAAAATTTTGCCGTGCCTGTTATAGTTGCATTTATAGCTCCGGGTTTGGGAATAAACACTTTAACACTATTAGTCCGCCAGAAATGCTGACTTGTTCCGCAATACCCCTCATTACCCCAGTTACGAACTATAAAAGCCCATCTATCGCTTGTCGAATCTCCTCCTAAATGAACACATATAGCATATACAGGATGTAACTCACTGTAACAACCATGTACACAATCTACACCAAATAAGCCGGTAACAATGGCATACCTACCTCCAAGTATTTTTTGGCAAGATGCATCATCCCCCCCATAGGCGTAACCATTTAAACTGTCCCAAACATCATCACTATACATAAACATATAGGTGGTTTCTTTGGAATCGAACTCACATTTAATAATAGTATTCTGACCATCAACTTTAGTAGCTAAAGCAGAATCGGTGCGATACATAGTAAAGTTCAAATCATTATCACAAAAGCCATCGTCACATCCACTGTATCCGTCCCAATCAATTTCTCCGGTATACGTTATCGGGTACCAGTCCACGTGGGCATAGCCATTTACTCCATTACAGGCGCACTCACTACCAAAGATGAAGCTTGGTGGTGGAGGACAAACAGTATGCGATTTACCGGGATCAATATAAATACTGTCTGCGGTAAAACTTGTTTTGCCGGGCACAAAATTATTGACGTTGCCGGTGAAGGCAATGGAGCTAACATCCGGCCCTTTCATACCATGCGTAAATTGATAACCCCATATAGGGTTTTGCTTTTTTCCGTTAAAATCATTTGTGTCTGCCAGTTGGACTACCGATAATGGCAGTGGTGGTGTATATCCATTTTGGCATGTTTTTAATACTGTGGAGCTGGAAACAGCAATAATGATAAAAGAAAGATTGGTAAGATGCTTCATTTAAGGGGAATTAGTAAGTTGGTAATTGGTATGGGACAAAAGTAAAATAAAAACAATTATGCGATAAATATTTTTCGGAATAATAATCTCCCGGTAGGGGATAGCAGCTTAAAGCCAGGCAACTAGTATGCAACAAATATGCCCGAATTAAAAATTATGTATTTTTGGAGTAGATTACACCAAAATGAAATCACGCATACAATCAATAGATGCCCTGCGAGGCCTGATAATGATAATCATGGCCTTGGATCATATCCGTGATTTCTTTCATTATGATGCTTTTCTGCATAACCCCCTCGACCTGCTTTATTCTCCTGCTGATTTGTTTCTCACACGTTGGATAACGCATTTTTGCGCACCTACTTTTATATTCCTCACAGGGTTGTCGGCATACCTGTATGGCTTAAAACATACTAAGGGTGAATTGAGTAAGTTTCTTTTTACACGTGGGCTGTGGCTCATCTTTTTAGAGCTTACGGTAGTGGCATTTGGGTGGTTCTTTAGTTTCGATTTTTTTGCACATGAAACCCTGATGGTTATTTGGGCCATTGGTATAAGTATGGTCTTCCTTTCGCTGATGATACGTTTGCCTTACATCGCTATTTTAATTACAGGTGCGGTTATCGTTTTTCTGCATAACCTTACTGATAATATACACTTTACACCAGGCAGCCTTATTAATGATATTTGGATATTCCTGCATGTGCCGGGACATATTCAACTTTCTGAGCATGTGAGTGTGTATGTTTTTTATCCTATCCTTTCCTATCTCGGCCTTATTTGTTTGGGTTATGCTTTTGGCAAGCTTTATGCTCCTGATATAGAGCCAGCTAAACGGAAAAAGGCTTTGTTATGGATCGGCCTGTCGAGTATAGTGCTGTTTATAATAATCAGATATATCAACGTGTATGGCGATCCGCACCCATGGGCTTATCAGGTTGCCACACGCTATACTATACTTTCATTTATTAATTGTACCAAATACCCGGTATCGCTGCTCTTTGCATTGATGATATTGGGTCCGTCTATCTTATTTCTGTATGTGTTTGAAGGGGTGCAGAACTGGCTTACCAACATACTTACTGTAATTGGCAAGGTGCCTATGTTTTATTACATAGTACATATTTATTTAATTCATAGTATAGCCTTTTTTACTGAGCCACCCACCGACGCAACACCCTTCCATGTAGCAGGGAGTTTCCACCTATGGACAGTTTACCTGATTTGGTTTGGGGTGGTGCTGACCCTCTATATGCCATGCAAATGGTATGGGAAATATAAATCAAGCCATCCCG
>Ga0206833_1278_pt1 | contig 11613 bp, 14 predicted proteins | sample Alteio_BWOrgCont_32_FD_152891 | JGI IMG/M metagenome (GOLD analysis project Ga0206833, IMG submission 152891) | Enriched cells from forest soil in Barre Woods Harvard Forest LTER site, Petersham, Massachusetts, United States -... | ecosystem: Environmental > Terrestrial > Soil > Temperate forest >... | reverse complement strand
GACGTGTGGCTCAAAATGTACACTAGTATGGTTCAGGCCTCGGGTGAACGCCCCTGGCGGCTGAGCATCAGCACGCGAGGTTCGGGATTAGCTTGGAGGTAATCGATCGCCTCAGGCGTCCGCCCGAGTCAAAAGACACTCTGGGCCTCTGGGTTGTACTTAACGACCATGCCCGAGCCCTCGTCGACCTGCCATACGTTGTCGGATTTGTCCACGCGCACCACATGCGCGAATGATTCGGCGTAGTTATTGGGGCCCCATTCTTTGACGAACTTGTAGTTCTCGTCGAACTCCCACAGCATTGCTGCCCTGCCTCCGCGCGCGACTCCTTGGTTTTGCGAGCGCGAGTAAACAAATAAGTGACCTCTTGAATTCTGGGCAACCCCCACGGTTTGACCCATCGTCTGGCCGGGGATGCTCAGATGAAGGTATTGATCGGTGATCTCCATTTTTGGATAGTTTGCCTCCAGGGCGGCTTGGTCGGCTTGCTGCTCCGGGCTGCCGGCAAGCCCCTGGCTCCGGGCCTGCCGCGGCAAGAGCGCGAGCGCACCCACAACGATCGTTACGCCAACCACGGAAACGGATAACATAATGTGGAAACGTTTCATTGGGTACAATCTCCTTTTCGAAAAGAACGTCTGACCAGGACATGCCCAGCCAGTTCTGCCATGTAAATCTAATAGGCCAATAGGTCGATCGATTTGAGGATTTCCTAAGCCGGTTTCGCTGTCATTCCCTGGGCAGCGAGAGTCTAGCGCCAGCCATCTCCGTCTGGATTGTTCCGTCTGCTCCCACGCAGATTCAACGTCGCCGGGAACGAATTGGTTACATTTGAGAGCAGCAAGTGGCGAGAATTTCGGAGCAGGTATCGGCCGCGTCCGACTTATAGGGAACACGGTTGCATATCCTGATAAGTCGTGCCGTCACCACTTATCGGAATGTGGGAAGGTCCAAGTTCCGGGGGTTCTTCTAGTCAGACTGTGGTCTGCTCGCGGGCATCAAATAGCTTTTGGCGAGCAAAATTTAACAAAACACGAAATCAACGCTGAGGCGCGACGTGGACGGTGTGCGCCGGCACGGGGTCTTGCACGGGAATCAAGGTGTCGAAGAACGAATTGCCGGATTGACTGTTTCCGACCGTGCCAGTGAGTTTCTGGATTCCAATGGGCGCTTCGGTAATGTCGTTGCTCAAAACAATATTGTCGTTGGCATCGATGAGGATCGCAGCTTGACCACTATTGGTGACGCCGTTTCGAATGGCAAGACCGTTGTCGCCAGCCAAATCAATCCCAACGAGGACCAGGGAATTAGAGATGTCATTGGACTCAATTTCGTCACCCTGTCCGCTCGCGTAGATGCCGAGCTGGTTTGTGGCAACCTTGTTGTGTTCAACACGGACATCATCGGACTGAAAGATCAGTATTCCGGAGGCGTTAAACGCGCAGTTTTCCAGTGAAACACAGGGCGACCATACGTTGTCTGTGACAGTATTCCGCAGGACGCTGCCCTTCGGGCCGAAGCCTTTTTGAATGCCATTTTGCGCGGCGCCGGTTGTTGGACCAAGGCCGGTGACAACGTTATTGGAGATGGCGACTTCACTGCCAGATTCATTGCCGGTGATTCCATTCTTCTGATAGTCGTGGACACTGTTGTCGTCGATGGTAACCGTAGATGTCTCGCCGCCGAGGCTTTGCGCGACGATCGCTTCGCCGCTCTGGCAGCCGTTGAGCGAAACGGAGAGTTTGGTGTTGCGCACCGCGTTGTGTCTGATACTTCCCGACGAATTCTGGTACAGGATGCCGATGAGGTCAGGAGAACACTGGGTTATGCCACTATTCGCGGTATCCACGATGAGGCCTTCGATATCGAAATCGGCAGCTCCTTTGAGGAATATGGCTGAGGCTATTGGAGTGCCGGAAGAGCCGGTGGCGTTTGCCAGCATATTGCTAGGCAGCAAGATCGCGCCGTTGTCGCCTTCGATGCTGAGTGATTTGTCGATGGAGAGTTGTTCGGTATTCGTTCCGGGACAAACCCGTATCAACCTGCCAGGTCTGGCAGCATTGATGGCATCCTGGATGGATGTAAATGTTGCGGTGGGGCATTGGACTTTATCATCATCGACGAGTAGGTCAGGTTTATGATCGCGCTCTTGCGCAACAGTTCCACGTGGGACTAGAAAAAGAACCGGGGCCAGGAGAAAGGGAGCCAAACTTGATATTCTCATTGTAATTCTCCAGATCGAGCTTCGATGTATAGCACCCTCAAGCAAGGGGGGGTATCGCACGAACCTGCGCATACAGTACACCCGTGCCGACAGAAACAATAGGCGTCTCGCAATTGATAACCCCTTCGGCCGATGAAAATATACTTAGATATTAAGCGAGCTCGCGACAAGCCCGCTTGTTCGAATGTGGCCGATCCCAGTGTCCGATAACGCCGTTTATCAGGACTTGGCAGGCGAGAAGCGTTGCGCATAATGCGTGGGTGATGATCCGCCTAAACAAACCTCAATTGGTGATCTGGTCTCAACCGCCGCCTATGAGCACAGGTGCACCTTGTCCAGCGGTGCATTCAAATGGGCACAATCTGCTCTGCGCTTACTTTATAGACTCGTCCGGTGCTCACGTTGATTCCGTTGCCCTCTTGAAATTTGAGAGTGTTCTTCACTACAGATTCGGTTACCCCAATGATGAGGCATTGCAAGGTCACCCACTCTATCAATTTGGATTAAAACCATACTCCTTTTTCATGGTCGAGAACTCACCATTAATAGCCGAAATAGAGAAACAAAATGAAATCCATGCTCAGCACCGCCCTGGTATCTATGCGAAATTCTGCCATTGGGTCGTCACCTTTCACGACGAGATGTTGGAGGTAATCGCCCTCCAAGGAAGTGTTGGCGGGCATACCCAGCTATCCCCGGAAAAGGCTGTCTGCACCAGATAAAGCGGTACTGTTCTAAGCTCGCCGCATTCCGATAATCCCGTTTCCCAAGCACTGGCTGGTCCCGAATGTGTAGAACTGGTGTCTAATGCCTTTGGGACGCTGGGGCAATGAGAGCGCACCTACCACTCAGCATATTGACCTTGATCGTTGGATTGCTGCACGGCCAAGCGGTGCGGCCAGAATCTGCACGCACCTTCATCAAAATCTACGCTGCCGTGGAAGCTGTTCGCGATAATTGCGGCGTGCCTGTGGGCCTCGAAGTAGCCAGCGGCGATCCCGATGACACTCCTATCACACTGGCTTTCGATTGCAACGACGTGGCGCATGGCTTCGACGAAATAGTCGGGCGGCGATCAGCGTACCGATGGAGCAGGGAGGACGGTGTTTATGACGTGTACCCTAAGTCTCGAAACGAGCAGATGTCGGGATTACGAATCAAAGTATTTGCGATAACGGATGCCACAAGAATTCAAGCGCTGGTCGCGGTTGACAACCTGCCGGAAGTGCAGGCTTGGCGTTCCCACCACCGGGATCAAGGCGGCGTGCCTATTTCGGACGGGGTTCCAGAGCGGCGAAGAGTATCTGTCACGTTTAGAAACAGTACCTTACGTCACATACTTAACTGGCTGAGCATAAATATCGGTACCAATCCTCAGAAACCCGAGTGGTCCGTGGTCCCTTATGGCGACGACACCAAACACCTTAACATCGCTTTCTGATACCGCTTTGCACACGGGATCGCGCCTGTGAAGTCGACTTATCGGAATGTGGCCATTCCCGGTTTGTTCAGGGCGAAAGGCTGTGATTTTTGGACTGGAAGTACGATAGTCCCACGGCCCAGGGTGAACACGGAAGGGTGCCCTAGGCTCAATGAGGCGCAAGGTCTCAGCGCACATATTTCAGGGCAATCTGAGCCACTGCAACCAGTATCAAGAGCCCAATCACAACAAGCAACAACTTCTCTGACCACTCTTGGTCATGCACGATGGGAGACTCGTTACCAAACGCGGTTTCTAGGTTTCCGGGGGACGAGAATTAAGGTCTAGACCTCTACTGCTTACGTGTCAAGAGAATTTACGTCAAGGTCACAATGGCGTGGATGGTGGTTGCCGTGGTGGATCCGTATGGTCGAAGGACGTAATTTCCACATTCCGATAGTCCCGTTTCTCAGGCCCTATCCGATCTGAGTGGCGGATTACTTCCGGGTTGCCCGTAATGCGTCCCCTGAGGTCGCCGTGAACAAATCAGTGTTGTGAATCCGGAGCCAGCAGGAGAATCTTCCCAACGCCGCCTTTTTCTCCTAGCACATGTGCTTCGGCCGCATCACGCAATGGCATCCGCCGGCCGATCGGCAGAGTGAACCTGCCATCGCGCACGTCATCGGCAAATTCACGCACCTTGGATGGATCAGGCTGCGCGCGTACGCGCGTAATCTTCACGGTCGGATTTTGCGCCGCCGCGCCTTCCGGAAACAGAGAGGCGTACCCAAAAGAGCCGCCCTGCTTTACTTTCGCGATCAGCATCGCTGCAACGCCACCGCCAATGGTGTCCGCAATTGCATCCACTGGGCGGAATTTCTCAATCGCTGCATCGTCGTCAATCGCCAGCACGTCGGAGACACCGAGCGAGCGGGCGGCATCCAGCTCTTTCCCGCGAACACCTGCAATCACCTGGGCGCCTATCTTCTTCGCCGTATGCACTGCCGCGCGCCCAACGCTGCCCAACGCTCCCGTGATCAGTACCACCTGTTCCTTTTTCACGTTCGTCGCCAGGCGCACAAGCTGATCTCCCGTGAGGGAAATCAACGGGATCGCGGCTGCGTTCGCCAGATCCGCACCATCCGGCAAATGGGTCACGTCCGAATCGTCCACTGCCACCAACTCGGCATAGGTCGCGTTGGATAGTGCAAGAACTCGGTCGCCGACCTTGAAGTGCTTCACATTTGCGCCCGCCGCCCGTACCACGCCACTCACATCGCGGCCCAGAATCGCCGGAAACGACAACGGAGCATCCTTCTGCCGCGCCCCTGAGCGCAGTTTCCAGTCGATTGGATTGACGCTCGCAGCAGCTGTCGCGATTAGTACCGTATTTCCGCTCATCCGCGGTTCGGGAACGTTGTCTTCAAATCTCAGCTTCTCGGGACCGCCGTATTCATGCAGCACCACTGCCTTCATCGCGTATCTCCCACCTGCAGAGCTTCAGCCACAGATGTGATGAGATCATACCCCGCCCCACGCCTCATTTGGAGGAAGTCCGGCGCGACTCCCGTACAGTCGGCCACTTGGAAGTAATCCTCAGGGCCAAGTCCCGATAAGTTGCCTTATCGGACTGCGAACATTCCAGCCCCGAGGGATGGGTTCAAGCAAGCTGACTAACTACCGAATAACTCGCATCAGAACCAGGTCTTTTGCTTGTAATCGAGATACGCAGCACCGAACTTCTCCATCAGCACCCGCTCCTCTTTTCGGCTGCGCACCACCTGGACCGGAATCATGACCGCAAAAATCAGCAGTAGCCACGGCCGTCCCATCCAGATGATGAAGCCCAGGAAATATATCCCGCCAAAGATGTAAATCGGATTGCGAATGCGCGAGTAGACGCCCGTCGTAACCAGTGTCGTGGCCTTAGCCTGCACGCTGAAGGCTCGTCCCAACTCAATGCGGGCCGCTACAAACAAAAGAAATGCCGGCGCTGCAATTGCAATTCCCGCAATGCGCCACGCAGTCCATGGCTGATGCGCGGCACATATACCAAGGAGCGATAACCCGACGACTACCACTGCGAGCGTCACCAAATTGAGTTTCATGGCCATTCCTTCAGCTTCGTTGCCATCAGGACCATTTTAGTGTCCCTGCGCGCTCGAAAACCATCAACCGACCAGAAGCTACTAGGGCTTCAGCACCTGAGCGATCTTTTGAAATTGACCCAATGCCTTCAACTGAACTCCTTTGGTGATCCTTCGCGTATTCCTGAGTACAAACAAATGGAATTAATCGTCGGCGTGGTCAAGCGATAGCGCTCAAGTCCTGATAAGTCGGCTTCTCGGCAAGTGGCTTTAGGGCTTATTGACCTGCAGCGCTGCGCAGAGACTTTTGGAAGTCTCGTGGAACGGATGGTTTCATATCGCGGCTAAGAGATGGTTCGCCTTCAAACGTTTCTATTTCAGACTTTAAGTAGTGGAGTTCCTTAGTACAAGAGTTACACCTCAAGATGAAGACTTGGCACAGATATGGCAATTCGGCATTTGCACGGTCAAAACCGACATGGCAAAGCTCTAGCAGCCTAGCGGAAAGCGGAATGGGTTCTGAACAATGAAAGCAGCGAACTGCCTCGTAGGATTTCCCCGTCATTTCGCTTGTCATCGACAGTTTCCCTTCACAAAACTGCTTAGGTGATCTAGGGGAGGAGAAGGCATACACCCCCGGACTGGGTTTGTCTACCAGTTCTGTAAATGGTCGCAGGGAAGGTGACGACTTTGAATTGGTGTTCAAAGAGGGAATTTTCAGGCACAGCTCCAATCCGCGAGCCGAGTCCAGATAAGGAACTCATCGGAATGTGGCTTTTTTACAGGCCTCGCTGTCGGCGGAATCGGGCGATATCCGAGCACATCGCCGACCGCGCTTTGCGCTGGCCCCGGCACCGTATTTCTGCCACCCTCGATTCCGGAGGTAATCTGATTGCCCTCAATTCAGCACTAGCGTAGCCCCGCCCATGTGTCAAATCGACTGAAATCGGCTGGTAATGAAACGGATCCATCCGACTTCTAGTCATTCAAATCGTCCCGTGGTATTGTGTCGTTTCTCTAAGCTAAGGAAATTGGTAACTGGTATTGTCATATGCACGAAATATCAGGCAATTCGTTGCATTTTCCAGATTTGGGGGCCAAGTGCGATTTCATGACAAACAAGCGGGGGGTCTGCCGCTAATTTCTGCCTTCTTAACTCATCAGGCCTTGCTTTCAGGGTTGGATGATTCGAAGGTCGGTGTTGTCATTTGTGACCGTCGTTTGCGTTATAAAGCTCTGAACCAAAGCGCGGCTGAAATACATAATTTTCCGATAGGGGCGCATCTGGGTCATCCGCTCCACGAAGTCCTCGGCAGTTTAGCCGGGAAACTGGTACCCCTCTGGGAAACCGTTTTCGCTACTGGGCATCCCTCGTCCAATTTGGAGGTCACTGGGCAGTTGCCCAAGCGGTCAGGTGTAGGCCGTTGGCTTAATAATTTTTTCCCCTTGAAAGATGGCAACAGTCGCGTAACACACGTCGGCTGTTTCGTAATTGAGATTAGTCCGCCTCCAATACTTACTTCCCCTCTCCCAAGTCTGATCGACGAAGCAACATCAGTGACAAGTGATCATCCTTCAAGGTCAAATCGAGGCCAGCGCACACTCCCGTCTCCTAGAGAGCGGCAAGTACTTCGATTGCTTGCTGAGGGCAAATCTAGCAAAGAAATCTCATCAGTCCTTGGCATCAGTTTTAGGACTGTTGGAACATATAGGGCCAGACTAATTTTAAAGCTTGGTGCAAATTCAATCGTTGATCTGGTTCGCTACGCCATTCGGAATCACATCACTACTGCCTAGAGTTCATCGTCCATGCAGTCCAGCACGTTAAACAACGGCTTGTACCCTGAAAATAGGACCGAGTACGTAGGTCATTCGACCTACATACTATGCTGGATATTATGATTCACGGTAGCTATATAGTATTGAATTGTGGATCAATTGGGCGAACGTTTCTGGATTCGCTTGCTTCCTTGGCGGCGGAAGAACAGGGAGGAACCGAACCACGCCCAAATCAAGTTTGAGCCGAAACTGAGGATCACCCGCCAAGACGGCTGGACTTATCTCGAACTACTGCTAGTGAATCGTTCTAGCTGGACGGTGTGGGTCGAGGAAGCCAGTATTGTCTTGACTGATCTTGATGCCAATTTGCAAACTGAGGTTCCTATTGGACAAGTCATTCACAAAATTCATCAGAATGTTGTGCCGGCCGACGCGTTGAGCGTGAGTCTCGCTGCGACGATCTACGACGCGGCCGGGAGACCGCAAGGACCGTGCTCCTGCCTTGTCTGCACGAATGTCCGCTATCGAGTGTTCGATGAGTGGTGCATTGTACAGCTTGAAACATGCCGTGTGGAGATGACAGCGCTTACCGTCCTCGGTCTTCGTCGCAAACATTGGTACAACAGGAAGATCAAACAGATAAAAGGCCGGAACGATCTCACGACCCGTCAGGACAAGGGTTAAGTGACATTGGGTTGAGCGGAGGTCAAATATGGTTGTCGAAGCAAAACGCTTTGTCTGTACGAACCATGAATGTAGAGCGGAGATTATTTTCGTAAGGAAGCCCGATATTGAAAAGCAGAATTTACGTTGCGCTTGTGGTAGCGACTTCAAGAAAATCTATCATCCGCCCAAGGTAATAGTTCTCGAAACAGTGCGAGACAATGTTCAGCAATTCGAGATTAAAATCTGAACTCGGATCAACCTCATGTTTTCCGAATTAGTCATGATTTGAGGGAGTAATGCGGCTTCGATCTGCTCGCCGGGCACTGCTCGCTATAAGGCGTGATTGACATGGCACGCATACACCCCTAGGAGCTGAGGCAGGTATCTCCCATAGAATGTCGCTTATGTCGGCTAAATTCTGATCAGACGCAAATTCCCACATACCGATAATCCCGGTGGTCTCAAGGGGGTCGACGCAACACTGGCTTGCAGTCTATCGGCCGGAGTTTAAAATCCCAACGTTTTTCGTGGCCGTTGATTCAGACTCAGAGCGATCTCGTCCAGCTCCGACTGCGAGTAGCAGGGCAGATCCGCCTTCTTCTACAGGTATTGTCGCAATAGCCCGTTCGTGTTTTCGTTCGAGCCGCGCTGCCAGGGACTTTGCGGATCGCAGAAGTAAACCTGTACATCGGTAGTCATCGTGAAACTTTTGTGCTCGGCCATCTCCAGCCCGCGGTCCCAGGTCAGCGAGCGCCGCAACGTCGCCGGGAGTTGTCGCACCTTCTGGCTCAGGGCGGCCACCACGGTAGCCGTGTCCTTGCCGGGCACCTTCACCAGCATGCAGAAACGCGAATGACGCTCGACCAGTGTGGCCACGTGGCTGTTGCGCGCCCCGCGCAACAGATCGCCCTCCCAATGACCGGGAATGGCACGATCTTCGACTTCCGCAGGTCTTTCGCGGATGGAGACGGCATCGACGATCCGGCCTTGGGAGTGTCCGTGAACGCTGCAGTGCCGCGAGCGGCGGATCCGCCGCTGCGATCGCAGATGCCGGACCAGCTCCTGTTTCAGCGCTCCCCGCGCTTGAATGAACAGGCTGCGATAAATCGTTTCCTGCGACACGCGCAGGCTCTCGTCGTTGGGATGCTGGCTCTTTGGCCATCCGGAAATCTGCCCCGGCGACCAGTCCAGGATCAGTTTACCCGCAACGATCTCTTGCAGCTGGCTGTGGCTGGCCAGCAGGCACGGCTTGGGTCGCAAGGCCGACTCCCAGGCCTGCTGATCGGCTTCGTTGGCTCGATACTGCGCGCGCCCGCCATGGCGGGCTACTTCTCGGCTTACCGTGGAGCAAGCGCGACGCAGACGTTGAGCGATGACCCGCATCGAGCAGCCACTGGCGATCCCGCGAGAGATGTCTTCCCGTTCCGCCAGGGTGAGGGCAACGGGCGAACGGCGGCGAACGGGTGGAGCAATCCCGCCGTGACGTGCCAACAAAAACTGAATGACCACATGGTCCTTACCAAGAGCCCGCCCAATTTCATTTAACGACTGTCCCACTTTCCAACGGTTCCACAGATCGGCCCGCTGGGCCGCAGAAAGCTTCCATCGTCTCGCGTGCATCATGAACACCACCTTTTAGAGAAAAGATTTATACCATGTGGTGTTGCATCGACCGGTTGAACCGGCATGATTTATCAGGATCTGGCCGTCAGGTTGCCGAATCGTGCGGGGCGGTGACAGTTAATCCTGCTCGAAACGAAAGTTCACTTGGGTGTCTCGGGGGGAGTCGACGGGTTTTCCTCTACTGCCTCGGCTGCCTTCTGTTTACGAGCCAACTCTTCTTGCCCCTCCAAATATCGAAAAGCCCACGATGATTGCTATAAGCAAGATCGTGTGCCACCACGGAGCGATTAAAGTTTTTGGTTGGCGAGACAGGGGGGCAGCAGATAACTGAGAGACTGGTGTCATAGGATCAGACATGCGTAATCGTTAGTTTAAACCATGCGGAACAAGGAGTTCATATTCCACTATCTATCGGTGAGTCAAGTCCTGGTAAGTCGGGCGGTCTCAATGGGTCGATGCAACACTTGCCCGAAACCCCTTCTTAGAAGTCTACGAGGCTGATTTTGTCGGCGGGTCCCAATTCAAACAAATCAAAAGCCCTGTATAGGTTTTGATTGATTGTGGATGTACCTATCTTTTCTCGACGGGAAAGGTTGTCAGGTCAATTGGTTATGAGGTGTTGCAACGACCGGTTGAACCGGCACGGCTTATCGGAATGTGGTTTTTCGTCCGGGACCGTTTTCAGGCCACATTCCGGAAGGAGGAATAATCAGGCATTGGCTGTTGGATAAGCGCGAAGCTAACGGAACAATCGGAGCCCTGGACGGCCGCGTTAGTTCACCCGGTTTCCCGCTGCGGTGACGACCTCTTCAACCGCTAGAATCAAATCTTTTCCGACATTCATCTCCCAACCGGGCTGGATGCGGACGCGTACGTCGGCAGCAGATTCACCCACAATTTGGCAACGCATTGGGACATGACATTGGCGGATAACGACGAGCATAACCACCGGCTTTCCGAACCAAGAAGAAAACACAGCTGAAAAATCTTTCGTTTTCTCTCCGATCATGTTGGACGACCTCCCATCTCTTGGGACCGACTCCACCGCGTGCACATGAACTTGTAGCGCTGCCTCCTGTCGAAAGAGGTCACTAAAGCCTTCTGGGTTAGCGGTCGGCCTGGAGGGCTCTTCCGATGGAAGACTTATCGCTGTCTAGTCGATTCGGGTGAAGGGTGCTACTGGCAAAACTACTAGGTGGCCAAGTCCTGATATGTCGGATTATCGGAATCTGGCCCGTGAGCCTAACATTCCACATTCCTTCGGAAATCCCCGGTCAGGCCAGTTTGTCAAGAGTTGGGAGTCCTCAAGCTTGAAGAGATGTATCCGACATTTAGGAGCCTCTCCTAAATGTCGTGGTCGTTGCGAAGCCAATTGCTTTCCTTCACTGTTCATGAACACTGTAAGGCATTGCTGGATGGAGCCTTATCTCAGAGAAGGTATGTCATGCCGCTTGGCAGCCCCATTGCCTTTTCCTTTGAGGGGAAGCGTACGTAAGGGAATACTAGTAGCGCCGTGTTCTGTATCTCGGTGTCAGCAAAGCGGGACGACAGGAGCGTGCGACGAGGCGAGTAAAAGTCCGACAAGCAGCGACAAGGTATTCGCGCAATTGTCAGGCGGAGAAAGGGCCGGGTGGATCGCTGCTGTGGATCAAGTGACAAAACATAAAAGCGGGCGGTTTTGCTAAAGCGAGGTCTCCCGTTTACTCGTGGCATGCCCTTGGAATCAATTGAACCAGGACTTGTTCCTGATAAGCCCTCTTATTGGAAAGCAACCGCCCTCAGCGCTCAAAGGGAGATAATTACCATGCGAAATT
>Ga0206833_1275_pt1 | contig 11714 bp, 11 predicted proteins | sample Alteio_BWOrgCont_32_FD_152891 | JGI IMG/M metagenome (GOLD analysis project Ga0206833, IMG submission 152891) | Enriched cells from forest soil in Barre Woods Harvard Forest LTER site, Petersham, Massachusetts, United States -... | ecosystem: Environmental > Terrestrial > Soil > Temperate forest >... | reverse complement strand
GCGGTCCTTTTACTATCCCCTGGTCTATTGCTTTTTTTAAACTAAATACCGCCCCGCCCATATCGCGGCCGGTGGTAAATCCCCGCATCAATTGTTTTTCGGCAGCATCTGCCGCTACAATATTAATATAACCTATATCTGATACCATAGCTAATTGTAAAGGGATAGACTCCATGGTTAAGTGCACGTGCGCATCAATGAGTCCGGGCATCAGGAATTTTCCCTTACCATCAATAATTGTCGTATTGGCGCTCCGATCAGTGGGAATAGGGTTGGCAGAAATGGTTTTGATGAGGTTACCCACTATCAACACATTTCCGATGGTTGTTTTTTCATCTTTCCCATTAAAAATCTCCACGTTATTGATCAGTATTGTTTTTGTTTGCCCTAATACAAGGCTGCAAAGGAAGAAGAAGCCGATAGTCAATTTGTATTTCATTGCTTGAGAATTAAATATAATTAATGCTGTGTTAGTTTTAAAGATGCATTGCGGGAACGTACAATTAATCATTTATGCCAATTACAGACAACGTAGAACTGGTAGGCTACGCCGTAGGAGCATAGTTGAAAAGCTCGCTTTTCAAGATTGAGAATCAGATAGATTTAAACCAGCAAAGCCGCCTTTCTGAAAAGAAATCAGCGCTTTTTATTAGGTTCTCTTATGTTTTCACAAGAGTATTTAATAAAGATAATGGCATTTTCTATTTTATTAAAAAAACGTCGAAATATATTTTAGTTGTAGCAGATCTTTTTGCACACCATCCTATTTTCAATGCCTTTGCACTAAAGACGCAACGCGAATGAAATTTCAATGCCGAAGCATCGCTAAAAACAAATAAAAATGCTTCGCTTGTACAAGCCTCTACGTTTCACCCGCCGGTAAATAAATTTGCCAACCTGGCGCGAATAAAGGGCTGGACCGAGCGCTCGACCGTATTGATTTTGTCCCGGCAATGATAGTGTTTTTCACATTTTTTGGCCCAATTGTCCCAGCTTGTCCCACAAAAGTGATTAACTGGTTGATTTATAACATGTACTGTTTCGCCTGTCCCGGCGTGTGTCCTACTGTGTCATGTTTCCGTGGGACAGGACAGCAATTAATACGAAGCCCAGCGCGCTTAAACAACAGTTCTATAAAAACAAAGAAACCCACCAGCTGTTGTTGGTAGGTTTCCCTGTTTTTGTAGCTTCTAAAGCTACTTTCCTAATATCTCATCCACAATGCCAAATTCTGTTGCCTCGGGCGCAGTCATCCAAAAATCTCGATCGCATACGTCATGTACCCGTTGGTATTCCTGGTGGCAATGTTTTACATAGATTTCGTAGAGCTCTTTTTTTATTTTGAGGATTTCGCGGGCAGTAATTTCAATATCCGATGCCTGACCCTGAACGCCACCCAAAGGTTGATGCAGCATTACCCGCGAATGGTTCAATGCCGCCCGCTTGCCCGGCGCCCCGGCACAAAGGATAATGGAAGCGAAGGAGGCAGCCATGCCGGTACAGATGGTGGCCACATCGGGCGAGATGAGCTGCATGGTATCATAAATGCCGAAGCCTGCATAAACCGAGCCGCCGGGAGAGTTGATATAAATCTGGATGTCCTTTTTGGGATCGGCCGATTGCAGAAATAGCAGTTGTGCTTGTATAATGTTGGCCACATGATCGTCAATAGCGGTACCCAGAAAAATGATGCGATCCATCATCAGCCTTGAAAAAACGTCCAGTTGCGAAATGTTTAAAGGACGCTCTTCTATAATGTAGGGCGTCATTCCCATCCGGAGGGTGTTATTGGTCTGTCCAACAAATTGATCAACAAAAGTTGAGGGCATACGAAGGTGGTTCACAGCATAGCTGCGAAATTCATTTGCATTAATGTTCATAATGTTAAGGGTTTATCTGTTAAAAAACAGGCTCAATATTTTTTGCCTGAAACGCTGATGCTGTGGCTTGCTGAATAGTTGTTGATGCGCATCTTCAATCTCGGCTTTCAGTTTTTTGCGGCTATATTGCTGTATGGTAGCATGGGTGTTTTGTTGCCACACAATTTTTTCGGGCAAAGTATTGTCTAATATCAGCATGGCATCAAAAAGCAGCGCATCAGCAGGATCTAAGACACCAAAAAGATGATCATCGATCAGTTTGATCTCATTCAATGAAGTCCTCATAAGCCAATGATTTTTCTTTAATGGTTTCTCTTACTTTTTCCATGCACTTGTATTTCTGTACCGTTGCAGATCGGGTGCCCGAATAGCCAAACAAAGTGGCAATGGTATTAACCGGCAGGTTATCGTAATAAAAAGCTTTTAATATTTCCATGCATTTCGCCCCCGCAGTTTCCAGATAGTGCATCAGCCTCGCCGATGAAGGTTCCTGGACTTTCGTTTCAATAGCATCAAACGCCGCATCTAAATCTGTTTGCTGTACATTCTCCTTGAATTTTTTGCTCCAAAGGTGTCTGGATATTCCCAACAGGTACGCCTGTTCATTAACATGCAGCTCAAATGAACCGGTAGTCAGTTTTTCATAATAAATCACCAGTGCATCCTGGAAAATATCCTTTGCTTCATCAAATGAGCCACCCATTTTGCCTACGTATCCGGCTACTTTAGGAAAAGCTTTTTTATAGAGGCTTATAAAAAACTGTTCCCTTTGTGCGGGTGTGCTGCCAAAATTATTTTGCTGTGCCATAAAATCCGCTTTTTAATAACAAGTGCAAATAATTAACAAAGTATCACCCTAAGAAATGTTTTTTATTTTTTAGGGTTGATTGGTCATCAACTTAAAAAACTTAAACAGCGCTATTCAATATCATACTGAGCTTTAATATACTTAATAGTATGTGTTGCATATTTAAGCTGATCTTCAAGCATATGTCCGTAGTTTCTTACCGCTATTGACATTAGCCAGCTTTGATTATAAAAAGTATTAATCTTTTCTTTATCAGTAGTTATCAATACAGGAGTTGTCAGCGGGTTGGATTTAAACTTTTCATACCCATTTAAGTCAAAAATAGCGCTTGCTGCATCAATTGATTTGGTTAATGACGCATATAAATAGTTCAACTGGATGTCTGAAATGTTAATTTTTGATTCGTAACCGGCAATACTATCCAATACTTTTTTATTGCGTATTAACCGGTACCCACCGGCATTACGGAGCTGGATTAAAGTTACGTCGTCGTTTTTAAAAGGATTAAACCCAAACAGATAATTGCGGGCATACGAGTACAGCGAATCCTGAACTTTTATATCCGTCAGTTTCTCTTTGGGGATAATTCGAAGGCTATCAATCCCTTTCTCCTGTTTTTTATTATAATTAATAATAGTCTTTAAATTGGCGGTATCAATAGCAAGGTCTTTAATCATACCTGTTATATATTCTTTTTCCTTTGAATGGTCGGAGATATGTTCGCGGACATTTTCGGCAATGAAACCCATGGTTACAGCCAGAAAGATCATTAAAAACTCTAATACGTATTCTTTAAAACGTTTCTTTTTGCCGTGTGGTAGTTCAGGGTGGTGGTGTACTTCCATATTGTCTTTATGTTGAAGTTATAAAGTTAATATTTGAATTTAATTTGCCTTTAAATATTTGAAGATCAATACACCGCAACATATAATGGCTATTGGTGAAATAATGGCACTCATCGTTACTGCATGTAGAATAGCTGTTGCGCCGCCATTGGCCATCGCCCCAAAAATAGCAACGCCCATAGCACCCGAAGCCTGCCGGCTGGTATTTAACACGGCGGATGCTGTACCCGAAAGGCTTTTATCAACACTTGCCAAAATACCAGTGGTCATGGCCGGTACGGCAAGGCCAATTCCGAGTGGAATGGCAATAAAAGGAATAAATAATTCCCAATACGGTGTATTGGCTCCAGCAATTAATAAACCTGCAAAACCTGCCGTTACTACTGCTAAGCCAGAAAGAATTGGCATGCGAATGCCATATTTGCCTATCAATTTTGCACTTAGCAAGTTTGAAATAATGAAACCTGCAGTTAGCGGTAAAAATGCCAGCCCGGCATTAATAATAGGGTAATGCAATACATTTTGCAAGTATAAACTCAATATAAATACCGTACCGTAATAAACGTTATTTAAAACAGTACCCATTAATACCAGCACATTGAAATTGGATGATTTAAAAAGACCCAAAGGCAAAATTGGGGATTTCGCCCTTTTTTCAATGCGGATAAATAGCAACAACATGATCGCACTAAATATCAAGCTACCATATATCAACGGATGTTTAATGCCATAGTCATGCCATTCAATTATACCTCCAATAAGAGTAACAAGCGCCAGCATCCATATCAGTTGCCCCGGTATATCAAACCCGCGACCGTGCTGACGCAGGCTGCCTTTTAATTTTGTACTTAAAACTACACCCAGCAGGCAAAGCGGCACGTTCACAAAAAAGATCATCCGCCAGGTGCTAATGTGTATCAGCAGACCACCCAAAATAGGTCCCGCTGCTATAGAAACTCCACCGGCTGCCGTCCAGAAACCCACCGCACGTGCCCGCTGTTTATTATCGTGGGCATAGTTTTGATTTAAGATAGATAATGAACTCGGTATCATTATAGCGGAACCAAGTCCCTGTAAAACCCGGAATGCTATTAAGCTGACCGGGTTCCATGATATACCGCATCCCATTGATGCAATGCCGAAAATAATGAGCCCCAACTGGAAGATGCGCTTTGATCCCAACAGATCGCTCATTCCCCCGGCCGAAAGCATGAGCGCAGCAAAAGCAATAGTATAGGCATCAACAATCCATTGTAAGGAGCTTATCCCGGTTGAAAATGATTTGGCTATTTGCGGTAATGCAATGTTAACAATGGATACATCCAGTTGCGATACCACAAAACCCAGGCTGGTAACACCCACAACAAAACCAAAAGATAGCGGCTTGCCCGATGATAATTCATTATTTGTATGCCTCATTAAACTATCTTCGCTCGTCGTAAATGCCAAATTCAGCAATAGATGCCTGGTGATCCGATTGATCTATCCAAATCCGCACTTTACTGCCCCATACCCTGTTAAACCGGTTTACTTTCACTTTGTTATTATTTTCGCCACTAAAAAGCGGCTTCCATTCGCTGCCAGAGTAATATTCCAGGCGGTATTTGCTGATGTTCGGTTTATCCTCCGCAATGCTGATCGCATTAAAAGCTTTTTCGCGATCGAAGTCAATTTCATACCACGGGTTTTTTACGGTTGAGTTTGATACCCATGAAGTGGTAAAGTCATCGTCATTTGCCTGATCCATTATATTATCGTCGTCGCTCCAACTGGAATTAGAAGATTGTTTCTTGGCAATATTGGTAGAAATAATAGGCGCATCCAAAGCAGGCAACTTATCAACAGGACCTTCGTTATGCCATAATTTACCAATTTCTTTCAGCGCGGCCAGGGCGTTATCATCAATTAATCCATCGCGGTTGGGGGCCACGTTCAGTATAAAATTACAATCGACTTTATTTAAAGGAATAAGCGTTTCGTTAACCAGCTTTGCGGGATCCTTAACCGGCTCACCGGGAAATGATGTTTTCCAGAACCAATTTTGTTGTATAGGTAAACAGGCCAGTGCAGGCATCCGGTTGTTTTTGGTCGAGATTCGTTGTCCGGCACCCATTTCGTAGGTTTTAATATCGGTATAATACAAACCTTCGGCAGGGTATTTTGCGCCGTTCAGGTCCATCAGCACACAATTAGGCTGCAGCTTTTTTACCAGCAGGTAAATGTCCTCAAATGGTATATCATCATAGCTTATGCGCGACCATGGCGCATCCCAGCCATCAATAATTAAAGCTGATATTTCGCCATAGTTAGTCAGCAACTCGGTGAGCTGGGCCTTTACCATTTCAATATGCTTGCGGGTTATAGAGTTGGGGCGCAAGCGATGATGTGTATCTAAAATAGAATAATATAGCATCACCTTAAGCCCATTGGCTCTGAATGCATCGGTAAATTCCTTTACCACATCCCTTTTTAGCGGGCTGTTCATTACGTTATAGTCGGTTGTTTTGGTGTCCCAAATACAAAAACCGCTGTGGTGCTTAGTGGTTAAGCAGCCATAAGTCATATTGGCCGATTTAGCCGCCTTGGCCCATTGGTCGCAATTTAGTTTTGTAGGATTAAAAATAGATGGCGATGCTTCGGGATCGGGCCAGTCCTGGTTCATATAAGTAGGGATGTTGAAATGGATAAACATACCAAACCTTAAATCAACAAACTGTTGCTGAAGCTGCGCCAGTGGCAACGCGGTAGGTGCAGCTGGGTTTTGTGCAATGCCCTGTTTATAAAATAAGAATAGAAACAGGCAAACGAGTAGTTTTTTGTTCATTTTCAAATCTATAAAATTTAGGAAAGTAGTTGGTTTGTCTTCTTCTTTTTTAATGTAAAATTTCCAAGTTAAAATCTGATGTTGCGGTTAGTCTTTAAGTTAGGAATGTTTTTTAACCCTCTTTTTGCTTGCAAAAGAGAGGGTGGGTCCAGCGTAGCGTCGACCGGGTGAGTCAACTCTGCGTGCGGCATTAACGTAAATGCATTGACGGTATTGACTCATCCCGACGACGCTAGGCTGGTCGACCTTCTCTCCGCTTCGCGCAAAGAAGGTAATTGCAGTGTGGTTAGTGCTAATAATTTCACCGCCCAAATACTACCGTTTGCCGATTTAATTTGCCATATCGCCATATTCTGTTATTCATTATCATTTGCGGTTACTAATTTTATATAAAATTAAAATCCCGGTTTATGAACAACGCTTATCAACAAACAGCCAGCCCTGATGATTATGTAAGCTCCACTATGATTTTTGGGGAGATGAAGAAATTTATCTATTCAAAGAACTTCAGGGGCGGTTTTGTTACCAATATTTTTGGCCGCACAGAACTTGATTTTGGCCAGGCAGATATCAACGGATCGGTGGTAATAGACATTTCGCAAACCTTTGGCGAAACAATTATTAAAGTTCCGACAGATTGGTTTATCATAACACACCATGCGGCCATCTTTGCTGAAGTAAAGGATAAAAGAACAGATACCCTTACGGCAAATAATACCGAAAAAACTTTAGTACTTAAGGGATATTCTGCCTTTGGTGCGGTTACAGTTATTAATTGCGCCTAATAAACTGCTGTTTATTGCTGCTTTTCCAAATTTTATTTTGCTCATATTTAGCTATAAGCCGTTTAAAATCCTATTTTTAGCCCCTCAAAAATAGCTGTAAATGCAGCTGTTTTTGATTTAATAAAATAAGGGAATGAAAGTTTTAAAATTTGGCGGTACATCGGTGGGCAGCCCTGAGCGGATGAAGAAACTGCTGGAGATTATTGATCCTGCGGAAAGGCAAATCGTCGTGCTATCGGCAGTATCGGGTACCACCAACAGCCTGGTTGAAATAGCTCAGGCTTATCTATCCGGCGATAAAAAGAAGGCTGTAACGCTGATTGCTGCTTTAAAAGATAAATACCAGGTTTTTATAAAAGAACTTTTCACCAACCCCGAATATTTGGAGCAGGGTAAAGAAGTTATCGACTATCATTTTAACCTGCTAGCTGGTTTAGCCAATGATCTTTTCACTTCTATTGAAGAAAAGGTGATTTTAGCGCAGGGCGAACTGCTATCAACTACTTTATATTACGTTTATCTTAAAGAAACAGGTGTACCATCGGTTTTATTGGCGGCGCTCGATTTTATGAAGATTGATGAGGATAATGAGCCTATTGTTGATTATTTGACCCATCACATCACTCCTTTATTAAATCAGCATCCTGTCAATAATTTATTTATTACACAGGGGTATATTTGCCGCAACAGCTTTGGCGAAATAGATAATCTTCGCCGTGGTGGCAGTGATTATACGGCTTCGTTAATAGGGGCGGGCATCCGCAGCGAAGAGGTGCAGATTTGGACAGATATTGACGGCATGCATAATAACGATCCTCGGATTGTTAAGGGCACCAAGCCTATAGCCCGGCTTTCTTTTGATGAAGCTGCCGAGTTAGCTTATTTTGGCGCCAAAATATTGCATCCACAAAGTGTATTTCCGGCTCAAAAGTATAAGATTCCGGTTCGCTTGCTAAATACCATGGATCCAAAAGCAGAAGGTACGCTAATTACTAATGCCAGCGAGAAAGATCAGATAAAATCAATTGCGGCTAAAGACGGTATTACCGCTATAAAAATACAATCCAGCAGGATGTTATTGGCACATGGCTTTTTGCGCCGTGTATTTGAGGTTTTTGAGCGATACAAAATATCAATAGATATGATCACTACATCAGAAGTAGCCGTGTCATTAACAATTGATGATACTACTCATCTTACCGAAATAGTTGAAGAGCTAAATCGTTTGGGTTCGGTAGAAATTGACCAAAATCAAACTATTATTTGTGTGGTAGGCGATTTTGGTGCCGAGAAGCGCGGATACGCCGCCCGTGTACTGGAAGCAGTGAAGCATATCCCCATCAGGATGATATCTTATGGAGGAAGTGATCACAATATGTCATTGCTGGTTCAAACAACTGATAAAGTAGAGGTTTTAAGAAGCTTACATAGCCGATTGTTTTGAATGCGGAGTTTCGAATGTGGAGGTCGGAATGTCGAATGCGAAATTGGGGCGAATGCGGAGGTCGGAATGTCGAATGCGGAATTGGGAAGTTGAATGCGGAAGTCGGAATGTCGATTGCGGAATTGTTCCTAATTTGGAAGTCGGAATGCTGATTGCGGAATTTAATAAATAGAATAATAGAATTTGTCATTGTGAGTTCGAAGTAATGACATCAAAATAAACTAAACAATGTTCAACACAAATACCATTAACCGTTTTCAGCAATTAGAAACCCCGTTTTATTATTACGACCTTGATGTTTTGCGTAAAACTTTGGAGGCTTGCCGTTCTGCGGCATCCAAATATGGGTTTCATGTGCATTATGCCATGAAGGCTAATTTTAATCCCAAGGTGCTGGATACCATTCAATCTTTTGGTTTCGGGGCCGATTGCGTAAGCGGTAATGAGGTGAAAGCGGCCATTGAGCATGGCTTTGGTAAAGATAAAGTGGTGTTTGCAGGTGTCGGGAAATCAGACAGAGAAATAAACCTGGCGCTTGATGCGGATATCTTCTGTTTTAATGTTGAATCTGTACAGGAACTGTATATCATTAATGATCTGGCGAAGGCCAAAAATAAAACAGCCAGTGTTGCTATCCGCATTAACCCCAATGTTGATGCACATACCCATCATTTTATAACTACCGGGTTAGATGAAAATAAATTTGGTATCAATACCTGGCAATTACCCGACGTAATTGCGGCGCTGAAAGAATGCGCTAACCTTAAATTTCTGGGGATCCACTTTCATATCGGTTCGCAAATTACTGATATGGAGGTTTACAAAAACTTATGTACCCGTATCAATGAAATGCAGGATTGGTTCACCGATCATGGCTTCGAAATAAAGATACTAAATACAGGCGGTGGTTTAGGAGTTGATTATCATAACCCGGATAATAATATTGCAGATTTTGAAAGCTATTTTAAGGTATTCAGCCAGTTTTTAAATGTTAAGCCGGGTCAGGAAGTTCATTTCGAATTGGGCCGTTCCCTGGTTGCGCAAAGTGCATCCTTAATTGCCAGGGTGCTGTATGTAAAAAACGGGTTAAAGAAAAATTTCCTTGTTCTGGATGCCGGTATGACCGAATTGATTCGTCCTATGCTGTATCAGGCTTATCATCAGATAGAAAATATAAGTCAGTCTGAAACTGAACAAACGGTTCATTATGACGTTGTGGGCCCGATATGTGAAAGCACGGATTGTTTCCAGAAAGACGTGGAACTTCCCCAATCATACCGCGGCGATCTCTTTGCTATCCGCACCGCAGGTGCTTACGGCGAGGTAATGGCTTCCGGATATAACTTGCGGGATATTGTTGGCAGCGTTTATTCTGAATAAATTAAAACTTATATCCAAACCGGATAAAGAAATTTTCACCGGCTTCAACGGTGCCAAAAAAGTTTTTTACTTTAATAAAGTAACTCACTTTCGGGAAAATACTGTTAAAGGTTTTTTCGGTTGCAGTTTGATCAGTGAAAAAGGTGGTATTTAATTTGTCATACCCAAGCGTTGAACCTAAAAACAGGCGGATGCCGTGCTGAAAACCCACATCATTTACATTGTGAAAATATACTTCTGAGGTTAGGCCGATAGTAAAAAGATCTGTTCTCGGGTCGACAAAGTAGCCGGGTTGTGTGTTCAGGTATTGCCGGTAATCGGCGTAAGCACCAAACTCGTGACTGTACGCCATTTCAACACCAATAAATCTAAAATCAGTACGCCCCGATGTAACGAAGGCATTGGCCGAAAACCGGCCACCCACCGCGCCGAAAAATTTATCGCTGAAATAATTGGGCGCACTATGGCTTGCCTGGTCGCTTTGGTAATCGCCAAAAACGCCGAAAGCTCCATACGCCAGGTTAAAATTATTAAAAACATAACCCCGGCTCAGGTTAAATTGCCCGCTTATTAAAAAATCATTGTAATGTGTATTACTATTGGCATAAAGGCCGCCTGAAACATAATTGGCTGCTTTTACCGTATCAAAAGAGGCGGGTTTAGGCTGATAAGCTATATCCTGATGATACAACGCGGGCTCATATAAATGCGAGCACGATGTAAACAATATAATGGATAGTAAAATTAAGGAGGTAAATTTTATCTTCATAAGTGGATTAAATATAGGTATTTACAACATAAATTAAATCTGCTGGTAACAATTGTTTTTAATAACGGTCATAGCTTAGTCTTAATTATTAACACAATGAAAAAAGCCATAATAGTTGGCGCAACATCGGGCATTGGCAGGCAATTGGCTATTATTTTAGCCGGAAACGGCTATCAGGTAGGCATTACCGGCAGGCGCGAGGAACTGCTTACAGAACTGATGGCATTAAAGCCGGATAGTTTTATTGCTTCGGCTTTTGATATAACTAATATTCAAAAGGTTCCCTTAAAATTAAAGGAACTCAGCGATCAATTAGGTGGACTCGATTTGCTGATAATGAGCTCAGGCACAGGCAAAATTAATCCGGCATTGGAGCCGGATATAGAAAGATATACCAATGAAGTTAATGTAGCCGGCTTTACGGCTGTTGCTGATTGGAGCTTTAATTTTTTTGAGGGACAAGCGTCCGGGCACTTTGCGGCTATAACATCTATCGGAGGCATTAGGGGCAGCAGGCAGGCACCGGCTTATTTTGCCTCAAAAGCCTACCAGATCAACTACCTGGAAGGCTTAACTCAAAAAGCGAAAAAGACAGGCCTGCCCATTTATATCACCGATGTAAGGCCCGGTTTTGTGGACACCGCAATGGCCGCCGGCGAAAATATATTCTGGATGGCAACAGTTGAAAAAGCCGCCAATCAAATATTCAGTGCCATTGAACGTAAAAAAAACGTGGTGTACGTAACCAAACGCTGGCGACCTATTGCATTTATATTCCGGTTAGTACCGCGATTTTTTATATAAACGGATGTAGGTTTAAACAAGTAACCCGCTTATAAAATCATCGCCATAATTAGTTGTAAAATGTATTACGTTTTGCAGATAGCTAAATTCTTCGGGCTCGTGGGTAGTGGTAATTACTACGGCTTTCATTCCTGCATTTGAAGCTGCTTCGGCACCTTTGGGTACATCTTCAAAA
>Ga0206833_1273_pt1 | contig 11765 bp, 8 predicted proteins | sample Alteio_BWOrgCont_32_FD_152891 | JGI IMG/M metagenome (GOLD analysis project Ga0206833, IMG submission 152891) | Enriched cells from forest soil in Barre Woods Harvard Forest LTER site, Petersham, Massachusetts, United States -... | ecosystem: Environmental > Terrestrial > Soil > Temperate forest > O... | reverse complement strand
AGGCGCACGTGCCGCGCTTCCCAAGTGGCAGTCTCTTACTCCGCACACGCGAGCCCGTCACCTTTATGCCATGGCGAGACAGGTACAAAAGCATTCTCGCCGCCTGGCCGTGCTCGAAACGCTGGACAACGGAAAACCGATTCGCGAAAGCCGCGATCTCGATATTCCGCTGGTGGCGCGGCATTTTTATCATCATGCGGGATGGGCACAACTTCTGGAGCAGGAGTTTCCCGGCTACGCGGCTTGCGGAGTCGTAGGGCAAATTATTCCGTGGAACTTCCCTCTGCTCATGCTGGCGTGGAAGATCGCTCCCGCTTTGGCGACAGGAAATACCGTCGTGCTGAAGCCCGCCGAGTTCACCCCGCTGACGGCACTTGCATTCGCCGAAATCTGCCAGGAGATCGGACTGCCCGCGGGCGTGGTGAATATTGTGACTGGTGACGGTTCGACCGGCGAGGCCCTGGTCAGGCATCCCGATGTGGACAAGATCGCCTTCACCGGATCGACGGAAGTGGGCCGCGCAATTCGCAGCGCGACAGCGCAGAGTCACAAGCGGTTTTCGCTCGAGCTGGGCGGCAAATCTCCTTTCGTTGTTTTTGAAGATGCCGACCTAGACAGTGCCGTCGAGGGTTTAGTCGATGGAATCTGGCTCAATCAAGGACAGGTATGTTGCGCCGGCTCGCGCCTGCTCATGCAGGAAAGTATTGCCGAGCCTCTGATCGCGAAGATACGCGACCGCATGAGCACGCTCCGCGTAGGGCCGCCACTCGACAAGGCCATCGACATTGGCGCGATCGTCGATCGGGTTCAGCTTGATCGAATTCAGCGACTGGTCGATCAGGGCATATCAGACGGCGCAACCTGCTGGCAACCGCAAATGGAAATGCCATCGCGTGGACTTTACTTTACGCCGACCTTGCTCAGTAACGTCCATCCCGCATCAATCGTTGCGCAGCAGGAGATTTTCGGTCCAGTGTTGGCGGCGATGACTTTTCGCACCCCGAGTGAGGCGGTCGAGCTTGCCAATAACACCGTGTACGGACTGGCGGCCTGCGTGTGGAGCGAGAGCATTAATGTTGCGCTTCATGTTGCGGCGCAAATCAAAGCCGGCGTGGTGTGGGTGAATTGCACCAACTTGTTTGACGCTTCCGTTGGCTTCGGCGGTTATCGCGAAAGCGGATACGGCCGCGAGGGCGGCAGGGAAGGATTACTGGAGTATCTCGAACCGATGTGGTTCAAGAGTGCGCCTCCACTGCCGGCTTCGAAACCAGGTCCGGCGGAATCTTCGGATGACGAGCCGGAGCCCGCGACACCCGGCATTGACATCGATCGGACCGTCAAACTCTACATCGGAGGCAAGCAGGCGAGGCCGGATTCGGGATACAGCATGGAAGTGCGGAATGCGAATGGCCAACTGCTCGGCGAAGTGGGCCTGGGCAATCGCAAGGATATTCGCAACGCCGTCGAAGCCGCCCGCAAAGCAGCGGGCTGGGCAAAGACTACCGCGCATAATCGTGCGCAGGTCCTTTACTACATGGCCGAAAACCTGTCCCAGCGTCGCGAGGACATTGCCCATCGGCTCGCGGCGGCTGTGGGAGAATCGCAAGCTGCGGCTGAAGTGAACTCGGGAATTGAGCGCATTTTCTCTTACGCTGGGTGGGCAGATAAGTTTGATGGCGCAGTGCACAATCCACCCTTCCGCAGTATCGCGATCGCGATGAATGAGCCGATTGGAACCGTGGGCGTCATCTGCCCGCAGGAAGCGCCGCTGCTGGGATTTCTTTCTGTTGTCATGCCCGTAATCGCGATGGGAAATACGGCAATCGTGGTTCCTTCGGAAACTTATCCGCTTATCACGGGAGACCTGTACCAACTCTTCGACACCAGCGACCTGCCTGGCGGTGTCGTGAATGTCGTCACCGGATACTCATCGCAACTGCTCAAGACTATTGCCGAGCACGACGATGTGGACGCGATCTGGTGCTTCGGCGATGAAGCCAGCGCGGCGGCGGCAAAATCGCTTTCAACCGGAAACTTGAAGCAGGTCTTCACCAACGAAGGCCGCGCAATCGACTGGTTCGATGTGAAACAAAGCGAAGGCCGATGGTTTCTGCAGCACGCAACCCAAGTGAAGAACATCTGGGTTCCCTACGGCGAGTGAGCACAAACGCTTCACCACAGAGGCACGGAGTCACAGAGAAAGGCTTTTTTGGCTCTGCGGTGATAGGTTCGAGGTTTTGAAATTATGGCGAAGCGTACTCGCATCGCGGTGATCGGCAGCGCGAATATCGATTTGACTACGTTTGCTGATCGCTTCCCTAAAGCCGGGGAAACAATTTTTGGGCAGAAGTTCGATCTTGGGTTTGGCGGCAAGGGAGCGAATCAGGCTGTCGCCGCGAGGCTTTGCGGGGCTGAAGTTTTCATGGTTGCCAGGGTAGGCAGCGATTTGTTTGGTCCAGCGACGATTGAGAACTTCAACAAGCTTGGGATCGACACCACCCATGTGAAGCAGATTGAAGGAGTCTCCAGTGGCGTCGCTCCGATCTTCGTTGAGCCCAACGGTCAGAATCGCATCCTCGTGGTGAAGGGCGCGAACGATCTGCTGAAGCCTGCGGACGTGGACGCCGCATCCGATTTACTCAAGGCGGTTGATTGCATGGTCCTCCAGTTCGAAATTCCGATCGAGACTGTTTATTACAGCGTTGCTTTCGCCAGGAAGAACGGCATTCGCTGCATCGTTAATCCCGCTCCTGCGCAGCCGGTCGATTTGAATGCGCTGGCTGGACTCGATTATTTCGTTCCCAACGAAAGTGAAGCCGAGACCATCACCGGAATGCCGGTGCGCAATGTTGACGATGCGAAGAAGTGCGCGGAGAAGTTGCTTTCGAGGGGTGTGAAGCGGGTGATCCTTACATTGGGAGCCAACGGTTCTCTGCTGGCCAGCAGCGAAAGTATGGAACATGTTGCGGCATTCAAAGTGAAGAGCATCGACAGCACTGGCGCGGGCGATGCATTTATCGGCAGCTTTGCCGTGTTCCTCGGAGAGGGGTTGCCGGAGCGCGAAGCCGTTCGCCGCGCTAATCTTTATGCTGGGCTGTCGACCACGGGGGTAGGTACGCAGAAATCATTTTACGATCGCGCGCGTCACGACGCGGAGTGGACAGCACGTAGCGAAGCCTAGCCCCGCCGTTGACACTCGACAGCTTTGACCTCACGAAAAATTCGAAAGTGTGAACGACAGCGACGAACTTTTCTCGGGAGTGTTGTAGAATCCTTGCCTGCAAGCGCTTTTGCGCTTCTACCGCAATCAAGGCACAAGGATGTTCCACGTATTTCCCTGAGGTAACGAATGACCTTTCGTCGATCCCTGCTTCTCGCTCTCACGCTTCAGCTTCCTGCAATGCTTTGGTCGCAAGCGACACAACGCGTTGATCTCATCGTCACTGGCGGAACCGTTGTCACAATGAACGAGGCTCGGGCCGTGTACGAGGATTGTGCGGTTGTGGTGAGAGGTGACACGATCGTCGCGGTCGGCCCCCGCAGCGAACTTGAAGCCAAGTATGTTGCCTCGCAAACTGTGGACGCCAGAGGCAAGCTTCTTCTGCCCGGATTCATTAACGGTCACACTCACGTTCCTATGACGCTCTTCCGCGGCCTTCATGATGATGTGACGCTTAACGATTGGCTCTACAAATACATCTTTCCGGCTGAGGCAAAGAACGTCAACGAGGAATTTGTGCGGTGGGGAACGCGGCTGGCAGCTGCAGAACAGATTCGCGGCGGGGTTACGACTTTCGCGGATATGTATTACTTCGAGGACGCAGTCGCCGAAGAAACCAAGACAGCGGGAATGCGGGGCGTGCTGGGCGAGACGTTTATCGACTTCCCCGCGCCCGACAACAAGAGTGAAGCCGAAATGCTTGGTTACACGGACAAGTTCCTGAAAAAATGGCAGGGCGATCCACTGATTCACGCGGCGGTGGCGCCGCATTCGATTTATACATGCTCGCAAAAGACGCTTCAGGACGCCGCGGCGCTCGCCAGAAAATATCACGCACCTATTCTGATTCACACGGCGGAAATGAAGAAAGAATGGGACGACAGCGAGAAACAAAATGAAATGTCACCGGTGCAATACCTCGACAAGATCGGCATCCTAGGTCCCGATGTGGTGTCGGCACACTGTATTTATGTGGACGAGGCCGACCAGAAAACTCTGGCCCAGCGGCAAGTCGGCTGCGTACACAATCCGTCGAGTAACATGATGCTGGCCAGCGGCGTTGCGCCCGTAACTGCGATGAGGACCGCGGGAGTAGCCGTCGGACTTGGTACCGATGGGCCGGCCGGCAGCAACAATGATTTGGATTTGATGGAAGAGATGGACCTGGCGGCGAAGCTTGCAAAAATTACCAAGATGGATCCCCTCGCGCTGAATGCCAAAGCAGTCGTAGAAATGGCGACGATCGAAGGCGCCAGGGCTCTGCACATGGAGAAAGAGATTGGTTCATTAGAAGCCGGCAAGAAGGCTGACTTCATCATCATCAGCCTGGACGAACCGAACGCTGTCCCGATGTATGACCTCTACGCGCAGCTTGCATACGCCTTGAAGGGCAGCGATGTGGAGACGGTGGTTATCGGCGGGCGCGTGGTTATGCGCGATCGAAAACTGCTGACCGTGAAGGAAGAGGAAGTTATGGCGAAGGCGCGTGAGTACAAGAAAACCATCGCCGCTTCGCTGGGTCTGCAATAAGCTCGGTCTGCAATAAGTAGATTTCATCGGATGCCTGAGCAACAATCCATTGCCCAGCTCACACATGGCGTTGAGTCTCCACGAAAAATCTTGACTTTAGTTCGCTCCTACAGTTAGATGGTCGCGTTGCCATCCCGGACATTCAAAATGCTTTAGTAGAAAACGCGCGGGTCGGTTCGCGTCTCGACCGGAACCGCGAGGGAGAGATCGATGCTGACGAAGAAGGCCCTGCTTCTTGCGTTCTGTTCTCTTGTGCTGCCCATCTGTCCGCTTCTGTACGGCCAAGCCAATGGCAGTTTTTCGGGCACCGTTACAGATAAGACTGGTTCTGTAATCTCGGGGGCAACCGTAAGAGCCACGCTGCAAGCCACAGGCGCAACCCGCGAGTCGAAGGCGGACGATTCAGGACACTTCCTCATGCCCCTGCTCCCGATCGGGGATTATACGATTCGGGCGGAATTCCAGGGATTTCAACCGGCTGAGCAGAAGGATGTTCGCTTGCAAGTCGATGAGCATCGCGAACTGAACTTCACGCTCGCTCCCGCTTCAGTTACCGAGAAAGTTGAAGTAAGCGCGACGGAAGTCGCGGTGGAAACCGCCAACCCCACGCTTGGGCAAGTCATCACCTCTCAGCAAGTCGCCCAGCTGCCCCTGAATGGCCGCAACTTCGTCCAACTTGCAACCTTAACCCCGGGCACGACCGCAGAAACCAATCCAAACAGTTTCTTCAATGGCGCCGCCAGCAGCGAAGCCTCCACGCGCGGATCTTTTTCGCTTTCTGTCGGTGGATCGCGCGCCCAAAGCACCGATTGGATGCTCGACGGCAACGACAATAATCAGCTCGACGAAGGCGGCATCGCTATTTTCCCCAATCTCGATGCGGTCCAGGAGTTTAAGGTTCTAACCTACAACTACTCGGCGGAATATGGAGAACGCGCTGGCCCGACGGTTCTGGTCACAACCAAGTCAGGATCGAACCAATTTCACGGAAGCCTGTTTGAGTATTTCCGGAACACCGACCTTGACGCACGCAACTATTTCGCTCCCACTAAAAACAAGTTTAATCTGAATCAATTTGGCGGATCTTTAGGCGGTCCAATCCAGGAGGACAAAACATTTTTCTTTATCGATTATCAGGCCAAAATGCAGCGTCTAGGCGTGCCTTTCACTGGTCTGGTTCCGACCACCGCCATGACAACCCCCGACGCCGCCGGGGACTACAACTTTAACCTGGATCCGTTTGGCAACCCGCGCGGATCCAGCGCCTTTCCGAATCTCACCAACCCGTATTCTCAATCGCCCTTCCAGTGTGTGCCCGGTACGACTACGCCCGAGCCTGTTAATGTCGATGGAAGCCAGCCTGCGGGTTCCGTCTGCAATACAATTCCGGCGGCCTTGGTGAATTCCGCCGGCGCGAAGGCGATTCAGCTGTACCCTACACCCAACGCCGCTAACCTGGCTTCGGGTTTCAACTACGTCAACCAGCCGGTCAGGAAACTCAACGAGGGGACAGGCGACATCCGGGTCGATCACAATTTTTCCCCCAAGGATTCGATTTTTGGCCGCTTCAGCTACGATCAGGCAACGAACTTTGTGCCGGGAGGCTCACCCACCTGGGCTGAAGTCAATGCCTTTGGCAGCAACCAGTTCATCGACAATCACGGGCGCAACGCCGCAGTGTCGGAAACACACCTTTTTTCTGATCGCACCATCAACCAGGCCAGCTTCGGGTTCAGCCGGATTTTCAACCATATTCTCTCGTTCGGCACCGGCTCGTGCGAAGCCTCAATCATCGGCATTCCCGGCGCGAACTTAGGAAGCCACTGCGATAGCCTTACCGGTTACCCCGCGAGCCTGAACCAGTCCAATAAAGACTGCATCAGTTGTGGCCTTACTTCCTTCCAGATGACCAACTACATGTCACTGGGAGATCGTGGATACGCACCTTACCAGGGGGGAACCAACGTCTACTCCGCTTCCGACACGCTGGACCTGATTCGCGGCAAACATAACATCAGGTTCGGAGCAACCTACCGCGCCGAGGAGATGAACATACGTAACAACGCTTTCCAGGACGGTTTCGTTACCGAAGTCGGCGCGTTCGAAACCACTGGCGACAATATGAGCGATCTCCTGCTGGGAAGCATGGGGGCGTTTGCCGCTCATGATCAGACGTTCCTTGGGGGTACGGTCGGTCGCCGCGAGAAATTGATTCGTCCCTTCGTCCAGGATGATTGGCGCGTGACCCCCAATATGACATTCAACATAGGACTTGCCTGGGCCTTAGCTACGCCAGAAACCGAAGTCCAAAATCGCCAGTCAAACTTCGATATTCAAAACCTGAGATGGTACGTGCCAGCGGGAAGCCCGGGACTGGCTGGCTGTACCAGTTGCATCACTTCCGACAACCGTGCCGGCATTCAGTTTCAGAAAGGCGCTGTGGAACCGCGCCTCGGGTTTGCCTGGAAGCCGACGAGTAGCGACAAGGTTGCAATTCGCGCGGGTTACGCGATATTCCACGATTCCGCATGGAATCAGGGCGGGCAAGGTTTGTGGCAGAACCCGCCATATTACGCGGAAGTGGATCCGGCGACGGGCTTTTGTCCCACTTTCGGCGCCACCGGGTGCGGTCTATCGAATGGCTTCCTTCTCGCGGCTGGCACTCCTTCGACGGTGCCGGTCCCGGGCGGTGCTGTCCACAATGCACCGGTTAATCCTAGTTCTTACACTGGAACCATCCAATCCATGAATCGTAACTTCGTACAGGGCATGGTTCAGCAGTACAACCTCAACGTCGAGTACCAGATGCCTGGCGATATCGTGTTGACTACCGGATACGCGGGCTCGCATAGCACCCATATTCTGGTAAGCCAGGTGAATGAGAACATAAGCTCTCCGTCCGCCTGTGGTGTGGTACCCGGTTATACGCTGGGCTGCGGCTTTCCATCGTTCCCTTATGCAGCGCCGTTCCAGGCGGTTGACAGCAACAACAGCAGCGGCTCAGCCCGCTATGATTCTCTCCAGATCAAGGCCGAGACTAAGAACGTGCACCACGGTCTCTACGCTTTGCTGGGCTACACGTGGTCTCGCACTTTCGATTCTGGCATGCCTGACGGTCTGGGGAGTAATCCTGGTGCGCTATATTGGCCCCTGCCCGGAGCCCAGGGCCTTGATTGGAGTTTGTCTCAACTGAACCTTAACGACGTTTTTACCGCCAGCGTCTTGTACGAACTGCCCTTCGGCAAGGGCAAGCAATTTGGCAACAGCTGGAATGGGGCGACCAACGCGGTGTTGGGGAATTGGGAAGTAAATGTGATTGAAAGGGCCGAATCCGGCTTCCCGCTTTTCGTGGTCGATAGCGCCGACGAGTCTGGCGTCTTTTTCATGTACAACGGACTAGTCGTGCAGCGTCCCAATGAGGTCGGCAATCCTAACCAGGCTGGTCCGATTGCGGGTAATCCAAACTGCATTGCGCCGGCCAAAATTCACACGATCGCCAACTGGTTCAATCCTTGCGCTTTCGAAAAAGAGCCCGCTGGAGAACTCGGCGACGCTGCTCGCGCGCCCGTCTCCGGACCTCGTTATGTGGACACCGATTTTTCATTGATCAAGCATTTCCCGCTGCCTTGGGAGAACATGGGATTGGATTTCCGCGCGGAGTTCTTCAATCTGTTTAATCACCCTCATTTCTTCTTGCCGGGCCTCGCCGGCACCGGAGAGCAGGACATCAACACGCCCAGCAGTTTCGGCGTAATCAGTCAGACAATTAATCAGACGACGAACGACGCGCGCTCGATCCAGTTTGCCCTTAAGCTGAGGTTCTAGGGCGCGCCGAATTGTCTCGATTTCAGTACTAGATGGTGTAGCTTGCCGCGTGCGGCTGATGGCTCCGTTCAGAGCGCAGCCGAGACGCCGCGGGTAGGATATTGCAGACACCCGAGCAACACGACCTGTCGGGTCATCTGTTCGTAGCTCTCGGCGATGCCCACTGGAGAGATGCGCGCACCGGGGAAAATCATGCCGAGGTACAGGCGCGGTATCGTGTGCAAAGCGTAAAGTCGTAGCCGAAGAGCGTTGTTGACCAGTTTCTCGGCCGCTTCGGCGGTCGCGGGATCAGAACTGCGTCGTCCAGCATCAGCCAACCGAAGCAGGACCCCTGCATTCTGCGCCGCACAGGAGACATATTCGACGGCCGCGCGCAGGCGTTCCCGTTGAATCCTGCGGAACTCCGCCGGCGGAAGATTGGTACGCAGAAACTCCTCCTCGCCGGGATCAACCAAGTTTCGGAATGCCTCCACGTCCACAGACCGGATGTGCTCAGTCGGGTTCTCTAAAACCTTAGACACCGAAGCCCGGCCCTTAGCCAGCCGGACTAAGAACACCAGTGCCAAAAATGCGAGTACAGCAAGGATGAGTGTGATAGTCATTGTTGTAGAAGACGCTGCAACTCCTGGTTCCAGATATCCAAGTTATGTTCCGGCAACGGATGCAAGGTCTGAGGCCTAACCGGCTCAGGCCGGGCAAGGTAGAAGATCCAGATCACGACGCAGCAATGGTAAGTTCCCATAACCACGAAATCGAAAACGGTGCCGCTGACCACCCCATAAAGACGCACAGCGGACATAGCCAATTCTATACTCGAGAGGATTCCCAATCCCAGCGCAATTCCGAAGGCTTGGTTTCGCCACGAGAGCGCAAAATAGCGGGAAAACACAAAGAGCGAAATTAGCAGACCAGACTGCAGAATACTGGCGACGCGGTCTAACGCGTAGGTAACGTTCAAGAGGAAGTCCGCACCGTTGCCAGGGGCAGAGGCGGCCAAGCCTACGGCGACCAGCAGAAGAACCGCCGTCGCGCCACGCAGCAGCGACCTTCCGGGCCCCGTAAGTACAGGATAACGGGCGAGTAGCAGGCCGAACAATTCACCGATGACAGCAAATCGGACCGCGGCACTGAGCACGAGACCTACTGAATACAAGTGAAAATATCCTCCGCCAAAGTGGAGGTGAGACAAAGACGTCGTCCAGAGTACACCGAACTGCCAAACCTCAAATCCAATGTACAGCAGAAACATTGGAAACTGCCGGTACAACCCGCGACGGACCATGGCAAACAAAATAATCCCCTGCAGGACGTGCGGAGCGATCCACAGGTAATACCAAAATATGCGCAACGCAGGCATGGGCTACCGCGCAAAATATACACCCTTTTGCGGCAGCCCACAACAGCAGCTTTGATAGGCTTTACCGTGGCACGGTTCGTTCAGGCCTTACTGGCGGGGGGCCGCTGGGGTTGCCGTCGGGCGCCTGCGGCGTAGGGAACACGATCGGCGGAGGACCGCTGGGGTTGCCGTCAGTGCCATTGCCGCTGGTAGCCATCAGACTTGGTGGGACGGAAGTGGTGGTCAGAAATAGCGCAACAGCCAACCAACGAGGGCTCATTTTCACGGTGTGATTTCCTTTCGAATGTGGGAATACTCCGTGATAATGTATTGGCGGAAGCCTTTTGGAACAGATCACCGAAGTAATTCTCTATTTCCAAAAACGTAACAAACCTAACAATGACGCTGCATTCAGCCATCGAAGACTTGCAAGAAACCACGCTAAGAGCCTTCTCAGGCTGCCTCAACCGGCTGGAATATCTTTCAGGTTTGCGGGATAACGGCGGTAACTACGAGCACTGGGGGCTGGCTCGCGTCTACGGAGACTTGGCAGCCAAAAGAGCGCTCGCGCGAGCCCACCGTTCGCTGCTCTCCAAGCTGCTGGCTATGCCGATCCGAAGCTTAGTCGAAGATGTGAAACAATCCAGCCAGGTTGCTGGAATTCCGCCTGCTACTTACGTGGAACGGCTGGCTACCACAACCCCGAATCTATTGCCCCACGGGCCCGGTGCGGGATCGGCGCGTCATCTCAGTTCAGTACTTCACGCGCTTTCGAGCTTGTTGAAGAATCCAAAAGCGGGCGCCAATCCCCCAGCCTGATGGCAACTCCGACCACCTGACCGATGATTTCCGCTTCTTGGGGATAGCGCAACGCGCGCGCCGCGACTGGTGATAGCGGGTGTGGCTGCAGAATGATCTCCTCCCGCGTCATAGTGCACCAGCAGCAGGTGTGGCCGTCTCGGGTTTCCACGAAGTAGATTGGGCGCTCGTATTCTGACCTCCAACCCCCTTCTTCTGCCTTGTTCTTCGATTCATCGATCTGGACAAAACTGCCGGGGGGCAAAATCGGATACATGGTTAAATCGTCGCTGCCAATATAGCCGTAGGTGTACTGGCAGGTGGCTGCTCGACCATGCGTCCAAAGTTTACCGTGCGCCGGGGATCGAAGCTGGGGTCAAGCCGAACCGGCATGTTGATACTGGAAAGATTCGCCAAGGCTTCAGAAACATGCGATTTCGGAGGCATGACGAAGTCCAAGTCCGTCGCCATTCCATTCAAATCGACGCCGTACCAGGACAGCAACTCGCGGATATCCCTGCGGTAGATCACGGCCAGCGAATACAAACGGTAGATGCTGGGGATCACTCCTTTTGTCTCAACATCCGAAAGTCGACTTGGAGGAATGGCGAATTCGTCATTCGCACGCTTCTGGGCGATTCGTGCGCTTGCGTTTTCGACATCCCGCATTGTCAATCCCAGTTGCTCGCGCAACACGCGCAAGTTCTGTCCGCCTGGAAACATTTGCCCCCCAATACTTGCCGCACAAGTAATTTCATAATAGCAACTTAGAGGCATTTCCGGTATCAGGAATTTGCATTTATTATTGCCTAAGCCCTGCCGGTGCCACAGCTAAGAAGCACCAGTTTCGGGACTCACCGTTTCTGTTCGGATTTCGTAAATAATCCCAGTCCGCGGCGCAACCCAACAATAGATAAAGGGCTGGCCTGCAAACCAGCCCTACCATCGACCTTCGGCAAATCCAATCAATCTGCCGCAGCAGCGCTATCGACGGCTTCCACGAGAGGCATCGACACCAAGTGTTCGCTGATGAACCAGACCTGTAACTCATTGGTC
>Ga0206833_1272_pt1 | contig 11848 bp, 18 predicted proteins | sample Alteio_BWOrgCont_32_FD_152891 | JGI IMG/M metagenome (GOLD analysis project Ga0206833, IMG submission 152891) | Enriched cells from forest soil in Barre Woods Harvard Forest LTER site, Petersham, Massachusetts, United States -... | ecosystem: Environmental > Terrestrial > Soil > Temperate forest >... | reverse complement strand
CAATGGATGGAAGGGTTGGAACCCGCAGCCGGACGAAAGCACGAGCGCAACGGCCGCTGAGATCAATGAGAGTTTGGGACGAAGTAACATCTACAGTACAACGGCTGTTTCAAGAGGAAGCTGTAGGCGCTGACTCCGCCAGCATTAGGATCGCCGGACGAATGTTCCAATTCAGTCTGTTTTTCGCCACTGATTATAGTGGTGAGCGCGGTAGGAATCGAACCTACAACCTAGTGATTAAGAGTCACTTGCTCTGCCAATTGAGCTACGCGCCCGTTCGTTATCAATGACTTACAAAGAACAGGACCGAACAAGAGGTGATGACATGGACTTGTTTGAACTGTTCTTACAAGAGAGAACCTACCTGAAAGGCGTGTCCCTTGCAACGCTCCGGTATTACCTTGGAGTTCGCCGAGCGTTCGGATCTATTCTAGCAAACCCGACGAAAGAGGGGATGCTCGAATGCATTCAGAGGCAGTTGGCCTCCGGCGTGTCGGCAATATCAGTGAACGCGTACCTCCGTGGCCTAAAGGCGTATGTCCGATGGCTCCATGCCGAGGGTTATGCGAAGGAGATCCTTCGGGTGCAATTCTTGAAGGCTGAACGGAAGGTGCTTGCGACGTTCAACGCGGAGCAGGTACAACGCATCGTAAAGTATCGGCCCGCCGGAAAGAACTTCACCCGAGCACACACAGCAATGCTTGTGATGTTGGACTCAGGGTTACGGGTGTCGGAATGTCTCGGGCTTCGGAGGGAGGATATAGATTTGGATAACCTCATCCTTCGGGTGCGTGGCAAGGGTAACAAGCATCGTCTCGTTCCGATGTCCATCGAGCTGCGGCGGGCGCTGTTCCGATTCTGCGGGAAACATTCCACCGGGCAGTACGTGTTTTCCACCGCACGAGCTACGAAAGTCTCCAACCGGAATCTTGCACGGGATATGAAGCTCTTGTGCGAACGGATCGGGATCACTGGTGTTCGGTGCTCCCCGCACACGCTGAGGCATACGATGGCCGTGTCTTACCTTCGGGCCGGTGGGAACTTGTTCTACCTTTCCAAGATCCTCGGCCACACGAGTGTCACGACCACTGAGAAGTACCTCCAAAGTCTCGGTGTGGAGGATCTACTGGCCGTGCATGATCGGTTGACGCTGTTGAATCCGGGAAGGTAGCGTCCACCGCCCCGGTTAGACCGGTTTCGTGACATCAACAAGTTTTTTTATGTCCTGGAAGTACTCTTGGTTCGCCTTCTACTCCTAGCTTTGGCTACGATGGGCCGCCTATGGATGGCCTCATTGCTGGCCACCACTCACCGACTCGTTGCAGCCTGAACTGGGATTGGCCCTTTCCTAAGTCTACTCGGGCTTGGGGACAGAAGATGATCAACTGCACGAGATCATTCAATTGACGAAGTACGGCCTGGAGGTGTACTCTGACGCCAAAGCCGTACAAACTGCCACTAGCGGCTTTCCAGAGAGGAGAGCCGTGACGATCATCGCAGGCTTCAGAACGCCTGAAGGGATTGTGGTTTGTGGTGACACCCAAGAAACGGTTACCAATCTATCGAAGAAGAGTGTCCAGAAAGTTAAGGTTGAGCCTTGGCATTTAAATACAAATCTTGATCGGGGTGCGGGAATAGGGCTAGCAGCATCTTTCTGCGGGGCTGGAGATGGGGCATTCATCGATAAGATGATAGCTTTGTCGTGGAAAAGTGCGGAGAGCGCCAATTCGCTAGATGAAGCATGTGATCGAATAGAAACAAAGATCAAAGACACATATAGGGAATACGGCACAATCTTCCAGACTGGGGCGTGCCCTTCTGTCGAACTAATCTACGGCGTAAAGGCGGAATACAGCAGCCGTTTGTTCTTCGCACGGGGACCGATCGTAACCGAGCAAGAAGGATATTGCTCTGGCGGCGCTGGATACTATATGGCAGACTTTCTAGCCAGCCGTCTCCGATCCGGTTTTCTGAGTCTCCATCAATGTGTGATCTTGGCAGCATACATTCTGTTTCAAGCTAAGGAGCACGTAGATGGCTGCGGCGGCGAGAGTCACATTGCCGTTCTTAGGCATAAAGGGAGAAGCGGGCTCGTGCACTGGGCTAGAGTCAAGGCTATAACCGATCTATTGGAAGCTGTGGATCGAAACATTGGGACCACACTTCTAGCCGCTGCTGATTTACGGTCCACAGTTGACATTCCTCAGGCAATCGACACGTTAACTCAGGCGATTCGTTACTATCGGAACCGAGCCGATCTGGAACTTAAGGAGTACGATATTTATGGCGAATCCTTCCTGCCGTCTGGCCAGACAGATAAGGACGATTTGGGATTCGTGTTGAATGATGGGGATATCTATGCTTCAGAACTTGATCCGGAGTCTAGGCCGTCAACCTCTCAAAAGTCAGAGGAACCGCAGTAACCGTTATGGCGAAGCGTGTCGATGAAGAGAATCGGAGTTATTGCGGCGATTGAACCGGAAGGTCATTTGTTCAAGTATGCCGGAGCGATGCTAGGGGCTAATATTTGTTTCACCATATTCCGCCACACGCTGCGGTAGCGCCTTCTCCCGCACCGGGTCCCTCACGCACTGAATCAACCCACCCCCAGGTCGTGTAGGGTCCCTCGACCGGCACGGTCCGCACCAGGAGCATCGAGAGGAGTGGTGATTCGATGCGGAAGAATCGAGGGAAGCCGAATGCACAATAGGGTAGTAACATGGCTGATGGAGCCTCTATGCATCAATGCCTACGATGGGTCGTTTGTTTATTCGCGGGCGCGCTGACGCTACTCGGACAGGCCGTTACAGAATCGGTGGCCAACGTCTCGTGCTTCGAGCGGATAATTGTACCGGACTATCCCGCATTAGCCAGACAGGCCAGAATTTCTGCGGACGTGACGGTTTCGGTGGTGATAGGTAGCGATTCGGCCAGTCACCAAATCACGACACAGGTAGAAAAACTCCAACCCGCTAGGCTCGCCGGGAGCAAAACCGGGAGCAAAGCCGGGGGCGACATCGGACGACTTTTCTCGGAGAGAGTCGAGAAGGCTGTCCGGTCGTCCACGTTCAATAATCAATGTGTGGGAAAAACAGTAGAGCTTGTGTTCGGTTTTGAGTTGGGGAACGATATGCCTGTCGAAGGATCAAAGCAGACGATATCGTTCTCATATCCTAATCGATTCACTATCGCCAGTACTGCGGTGCTCGTAAACCCAGTAAATCATTAAACATCAGCCGGACCCGGTCAGTCGGTCTCCGGATCGCTTTTTCGCTCCGGGGCCACTGTGTGCTGATGCGGGGGACAAGGGCTGCCGCCGGAATCACCACGGAGCGTGAATTCACACCTCTTGGCCGTCCTTCGGTTTATTCTTACTTCCCACCGGCCTGCCAAGCTTCTTGACTTCGGACATCCACTTGGGTGGCCGTCCTCGACGTTTGCCACGTCCGCGAGCCATGACTTCCAGAACCATGATTGCTTGGTCCACCGCTTGCCGTTCGGCTCGAAGTTCTTCGAGCATTTTGTTGATGTCCATCAGTCAATAATCGCACGTGAGCCGTCACACGGGTATTTGAGCGATTATCAGATTGGTGATGGTTCTTCCAGATAGCCGTGACTTGATCAACCTGCTTGAGCATGACGAGCCGCTGCACGTGAAAGAGTTCATTGATGCAGTTAGTCGGTGCGGTCATGCCATAGTGTTGACACTGATAAACGTTACCGAGGTCTTGGCACCGGTTCTTGACGACGGTGATGTGGATCGCATGTGCAGGACGTTTCGATTGTTAAAGTCAATCCCGCATCGGGCGTTACGGGAGTCCTTTTTGATTATCGAGGAGATCGATTTGGCGTTAAAGGCGTTCCGTTCTGGAGCAAGCGCGCCAAGGCCTCTAAATGCTTACGTACTAGATTGGCGCGATACGATAACGCCACCCTGGTCCGTTGATGTAGAGCAGTACCTCTGTTCGAGTGAAGAAGAGTTTTTAATAGAAAGCTATCGCGGGAATTCCGACTTTTTTAGACCACATGCACCACACACCGCTGCCCTTCGTGATCTTCTTGGGGACAATCGACTCACCAAGCCTGGAGAACGACGCGCCGTGGCACGAAAGTTGTTCCGGGGCGCCCTTGAAAAACACATACGACGCCAGCTTTTTGTCGCTCCCACGGGCGAAGAGCTTGAGAGGTTCGGTGATTGGCTGTACGATAATCCGATGTGGTGTCCCTCGTTCTGGCTGTCGTTCGCGCTTTACCAGCGATGGGTAGACAATAAAACGGACCCAATGGAAGAGGGCGACACTCACGATTTCAACCTAGCGATGTGTTTGCCCTACGTAGATGCTCTCACGCTAGATCGCCGGACGATGACCTATGTGCGACAGGCGATTCGAAAGACTTCATTAGCTCACTTCGATCAACGGTTGTACCCCGATCTTTCAGCGTGGTTCAAGGAAACATGCTTGAAGTAGCTCCAAATTCCTGTTTCCAAAATTTTATTTAGCACACACCTTAGGCTAGCGCCCGCACCCTCATGGCTCCATTGCTGCACTGATTTGACCTACCCCCGGCATCTGTTGGGTCCCCGGCACGGTCCATCGGTGATTTATTTTCGCTTCGAACCTTTGGCCTGACGTTCCCTCGCCAGACGATCCGCTGTACGTTTCTTCGCAGCAGCAGTTGCCGCAATTTTAGCCCGTGCGGTACGTTCCTCAGGTGTCATGGTCACTAAGCTACGCTTCCCACCCTTTGAACCCATTACAGCCATCGCTTGCCGGATGAGATCACGGGTTAGCTTCGCCATTCAGCCATCATACCTCAGGGGTTAGGTGTGGTAGCTGGATTGCACGTTAGGTCTATTGACAGCCTAATCGCTTAGGTGTAATCTAGGCGAGTTCTAGTGTTCGATTATTCAAACGAATCGTACGCTAGAACGAATCGGGACGGCATCGGACGGCAATCCGGTACCGCCCCTAACAACGCGAAAGAGAGACTTTCACGATGTCTAACATCGACAATACCGCAACCATCAAAGCGGACGTATACCAGAAGGTGACGGACGCAATCGTTAACGCAATCGAGCAGGGCGTGGGTAACTGGCGTATGCCGTGGCACACCAGTGGACGCTACGCTTTCTCACCGATCAACGTAACCAGCAAGAAACCGTACCGAGGCATCAATACTGTGTGCCTTTGGGCTGCTGCTGAGTCCAAGGGTTACGAGTCTGGCGAGTGGGGCACGTACAAGCAATGGCAGGAACGTGGCGGACAGGTTCGCAAGGGTGAGCGAAGTACCACGGTGGTGTTCTGGAAATTCGCAAATGACTCTGCCGAATCTCAAGATGATGGGGAACATTCCGCGAACAGTTCCCGCCTGATCTTTACCCGTGGTTACGCCGTGTTCAACTCCGCCCAAGTGGACGGATACACACCAAAGACGGAACCGGACATGCCGATGCCGGAACGCATCGAACGTGCCGAAGCTTTCTTCCAGTGTATTGGCGCTACCGTCCGCCACGGTGGGAACCGAGCATACTACGCACCTGATTCGGACCACATCCAGATGCCACCATTTCAGGCGTTCGGCGAAAACGTTTCCTACTATTCCACCCTCGCCCATGAGCATACGCATTGGACCGCGAAAGCTCACCGATGCGATCGGCAGTTAGGGAAACGATTCGGGGATAACGCTTACGCGGCTGAGGAACTCATCGCCGAACTAGGTGCAGCGTTCACGTGTGCTCATTTAGGACTCAGCACGGAACCACGTTCCGACCATGCCCAGTACATTAACTCATGGCTAAAGGTTCTGAAGGCGGACAAACGTGCCATCTTTACCGCTGCAAGCAAAGCTCAGGCAGCCGCTGACTTCTTGATCCAACGAGCCGGAGTTCCGACACCAGCACAGGAGGTAGCGGCATGAACGGACGTACGGTAATCCTGAATCCCACACGTCCCGATAGCGTCAAACGTCGGGAGTTCATTCTCGAATCCCTCCGCACGTCCGGCTTGGAGTGGTCTGAGGAGATTGAAGAGAACCGGATCGTGATCAGCTATCGCGGTCAACCGAAACACCACGTACGCACCACGTCACGCCGGAAACTTCCACTTCCGCCACCAGTGACACTGGACAAATGCTTGCGGTCACGATTCAACTGCGACGCGGACAGTATCGAGTATTGGGACGAAATGATCCGACTTGCAGCAGAGCGGGAATCCATGGCGGTGGATCGCGTTCGGATTCGCACCAAGTGGGAAACGGAGCATTGGACTGAAGTATGGGCTGTCCTAGTCTCAGATCACCTGGCGGTCAATCGTGCCGATGGGTACTGGACTATAACGCATCGTGGAACCGGGCTTGCTGCCGGAACCGCCTCGACGATGAGGGATGCTGTCCGCGTTGCACGTGCGGTAGCCCTGTGGCCGGAATGGGCCATGCTCCGGGGCAAAGACGACATCACGCCAGAATTTCGGCGGAAGGCTAATGAAGCTTTCAAGGCGGTGGCGGCATGAGCGGCGAACCGAAGTACATCCTTGGGAGCTATCGAGCACGCATCTTGCCGGATGGGACCATTTCGTACTACCGAGAAATCCTTACACCGGATGGACGTGAGCTGATAGGGACCGAGTATCCACACGGCGACTATTGCTGGGTCAACCTTACACGGGCTGCATTGATGGCCGGGATGACCCACGATCAGATTTTCGAAGCAGAGCAGGCCGCACGGGATCTCATCTACAACGATGCTTACATCGCGTGGCACTTGCACGAACTGGAGGCTGCGTAATGGAGAATCGATCCAACGAAGTGGTAGCAGTGAATCCCACGGGAACGGGGGCGGACTTGGTTCCGTCCCCATCGCTCCAACGTGCCCAAGAATTTGCACGGCAATCGAAGGCTGAGAACACACTCCGTGGATATCGCGGGGACTGGAAGGATTTCTGCGGGTGGTGTGGGGCACGGGAACTCTCCCCGTTACCAGCAAGCCCCGAGACGGTGGCCGGATACATCGCCGAATGTGCCGGTCATCTCAAGGTCGGCAGCATCCAGCGTCGTCTAAACGCGATTGCTGAAGCACACAAAGCGGTGGGAGCCGAGTCCCCAACATCGGTTGGGATGGTTCGGAATGTTCTAAAGGGCATTCGGCGGACAATGGGGACGGCATCGGTACAGAAGGCGGCTGCACTGACGGATGATATCCGGGCCATGGTGTCCGTCACGGACTCGGGATTGATTGGCACTCGTGACCGTGCCATGATCCTGCTCGGGTTTGCTGGAGCGTTCCGAAGGTCGGAACTGGTGGGGCTGAATGTTGAGGATTGTGACTTCGGTAAGGACGGCCTGACGATCACCCTCCGCCGGTCCAAAACCGACCAGGATGGCGCTGGCCGCAAAATCGGCATACCCTACGGCTCGAATCCCGATACGTGTCCGGTACGGACGGTGCAGGGTTGGATGGAACAGGCGACGATCACCACCGGCCCACTGTTCCGATCCATCACTCGCCATGGGCGAATACGGCCGGGACGATTGTCCGGTATAGACGTTGCACGGGTGGTGAAGAAGCTCGCCACGAGGGCCGGCCTCGATGCCACGAAGTACGGTGGCCATTCACTCCGGGCTGGACATGCTACAGCGGCGGCGATTGCCGGGGCGTCCGAGAGGTCAATCATGAAGCAGACGGGGCATAGGTCAGTACAGATGGTTCGAAGGTACATACGCGATGGCAGTTTATTCCGGGAGAATAGTGCGGGGAAGTTGGGGCTGTAGCATTATCGTGCGGCGTGGTTCACCGTTTCTGCCGTCCAAAAAACCTATGGGAAAGGCCCTTCGCCGAACTGTTCAAATGGATGATAGCGCGGCGTCGCGGATTGTGTCCCGCAACTGTCAGTTTTTGGGACAATCCAAAATCAAGTGTTCCGCTCAATCCGTCAATGACTCACCGATCTGCCACTGCATGGAATCTCTAAGATCCGAGAAACACTTCTCACACAGCCAATTCCATTGTGAGTGTCCAGAGCCGTCTGGGATCTGGTACCTCGTAACAAATCCTTGATGAAGATCGGCCCATTCTTCTTGAGCGATTTTTGCCCAGCAGGCGGAACAGTGGTCGTGATTGCCAAAACACGCTTCTGTGTAGGTAGAGAATTGAAACGTGTGCCCTCTCAAAAGTTCAATTTGATAGGTCAAGCGGTAGTCTGCTGGCGGAAGCGGGGTAAGTGCCCGTACTAACCAATCAACTTGCTTGGCAGCTTCGACAACCGCACGGGCGTAACTGTCAAACTGAAATATCTCCACTTCTCGCCGCCAGGTTTCTTTCTTACGTCGCCACAATCGAAAACCATAAGCACCTTTGTGAGGACCTGACAGTTCAATCTTCTCCCGCTCGTCGGGACTAATGAGGAGATTGAGAAGGCGACGGCGCAAGACAACATTCTAAACGGTTGATGCGATGGACTGTGGCGCGGCCAAATTGGGTACAGGAGCGTTCAGAGGATGCGGCGGTTATAACGAGACGGAAGTCTGCTCCGGGAGAACAGCGCCGGGAAATTGGGCTGTAGCGCCATCAGGCAGTCCGAATCCATGTCCCGGAACTTGACGTTGGCGGGACGGTCCGTCGAATCTATAACTGTCGGTCCGAGGATGAATTGTACTCGACTGCGCCCTGCAATGTCCTGATGTGATCGGCGCGCAACACGGAACCTGATAGGATTTCAAGATGCCTCAGCCGCGAATTGCTGTTTGGAAGCGGCGTGTACCAGCGAGAGTTCATGTCAACCCGAAACGGATTGCCAACTGGCTCCCAATCGGTGTATTTCTCTTCCTTGTGGTCTGGCTCTATATTTCACGAATTTTCAACGTTGGGCATCCTCCCATTGGAACGTATATCGGCGCTCTCGCGTTCGTAGCGGCCATTGTAACGATTTGGCCACCAAATAATGCTTGGGCAAAGGCCGCTTGGTTCCTTGTATTCGGTTGGTTCCTAGTACTGGAAATCACGACCTTATATCAGCAACGGGCTGACGATAAACGATCCGATCGAGAAAAGACGAAAGAGGAAGACGACAGATTTGCGGGTCTTCTAAAAGCACAGCAAGACAACTTCGCTCAGGTCCTTGACGACAACCAAAAGCACTTCGCTGCGACCTTGCGAAATTTTGACCAATTAGGACGGTTATCTACAGAGAGCATGGAGGAACTCACCGGAGGGGACACTTGGGTTGCATTCGTGGTTGTGCCTAACTTTCCTCTTGGTGATCCACCCACGTACGAACTGTTATGTCAGATTACTGGGAGGCATCCACTGCATGAGGTCAGTGCTCGGATACGGAGTGACTCACAGGAGGGAGTAATAGTTGATCCACGAGGCAACGTGCTTAAGAGAGGAAAAGCTACCCATGTATTCGATATGGTTACTTTACTCGATAAGATCCCGACGCTGTTGATAGGAAATCAGGGTCTAACTGGATTTCGGGTGGGGATTGGAAAGTATTACATCCTTACCTATTCTCACAATGGGTATCTAGGAGAAACATTGGAGCTTTCATATACCGGCGCTGGTCTGGCAGTCGAGACCGTATCTGTAACGAGACCAGGAAATTCTGACCGCCACAGCAAAGAGGAGATATTGCGGCAGGAGACCGTGCCCCTGACGTTACCCAGCAAGCACTAGTCGTTCGGAAGTTCCTGAATAGTCCATACGTGACGGATGATTCCCGCTTCCATCGCATGCGTAACACGTAATGTGCGATGAATTCTGCCCAGATTGTAATAGGCGAAATACGGGCAGTACGGGGCCACTTCTAGGCCATTCGTCACCACGCCGCAATCCAGGATTGCATCGTCCCGTTCACGAGATGTCCAAGTCACGCTGGCGGGTGACACACCTTGCACGCCGTGTATCCCTTCGCCTTCGCATCCTTCAAGCTGATTGCGATCTTGCTAGCCGTAAGGTACCGGCATCCATCGCTGTGATACTTCTTGCCGCTCCGGGTGATGTAGACCGTCTGGGTTTGGTTGTCCTGCTGGACCACTGGTCCAAGCTGGGCGAGGATTGGCAGCGCCACCGGACAAAAGAGCGAAATACCGAGAATCAGCGTCGCAAGCAAGCGTCGCATGGGTGAACCTCCGGAGCGGACGGGTACGTTTTCAGATTATCAGGGAAGTGGCAGCGCGAAGGTGTGCGTTCCGAGAATAGCGCCCGGAAGCTGGGGATGTAGTCAGGGTGACCAAATTCCTGTTATGCAGCCCACCTGCGGACCATTCCACACACTAATTCACTGAACTCGTAGAGATCCGAGGATTTCAAAACAAACTCGCGTGCTCCCAATGCTAGAACACGTTGTTTCTCCCGTTCGTTGGTTGAGGAACTGAAAACCACAACGGGTGTTTTGGTAGACCATCGCTCCAGCAAACTCAACCCAGGAATCTTAGGGATGTTCAGATCCAGAACGATTAAGCTCGGCACAAAATGCGGTTCCGTTAGCATTTGCAGAGCCTGCTCGCCGTCCATGGCTAGGTGAACCTTAACCTTCATGCCGGATTCCGCCAAGACGTGCCAGAACAGCACCACGTCAGCGGGATTATCTTCAATCAGGAATAGCTCGATAGGCTTTAGCGGCTGTTCGGGCACACGAACACCTCTTTCTGGAGACGCTCCCACGGGATTTTTGTGTCAGGTTTCTTGACTGTCTCGGCCTCCACCGATGCGATCTTTTCGGCTTTGCAGACGGCGGGGCGAGCAAGCGTCGCATGGGTGAACCTCCAGTGCTTAGTCAAGCAGGGGGCGGCGAGGACCATAACACCGCTCCGACCGACAGCCTCACCCGGTCTGCAATCGCCGCAGGTCGCCAATTGCACTGCGGGAAAAATCATATCACCGATAAGGTCCGAATGAAATGCCCTACCCACGCAACAAGAGAACGATTGTCAGAACCGTCAGGAACACAATCGCAGCGACCAAAAGACTAATCCACTCTTTTCTGCTGGGGGAATGCATGGGAGTACCTCGGGAGGGTAGCGCCGGAACGGTAACAGGTCCCGGCACCGGCCCACGCGCGACGACAGGGCCAACCGGCTACAGGAGTTCAGGCCGGTGGGTTCAGGATATCACGAAACCTAGAAATACCTCGCCTCGACGGGTTAGCGCTGTCCGTGGATCATCCGGCATCCCGTTCGCCGTTAGTGTCCTAACAGCGCGGGCCAGGGGTACGATCTCGACCGGGCCACCAAAGCAAGACTAGAAAAGCACCCGCAAGGACAGCGATACCGCCTCTCGGTTCCGGCGTTGGGACAAGATTACCGTCGAAAGTGCCTGTTCCATCAACAAGTCCGGAACCCGCTGCGTCAAAGGCAAATCCTTGCTGGAACGTGTAATCTCCCGAGTCCAGATACAACTGTTCAGAAACCCATCCGGTACTCAGATTCAAAGATGTCTCGACTAAGCAGAAGCCGCTGGGAAGAATGTTGCTAGGCCCACACGGGACGATAGAGGAGCCCGAACTGCCAAGCAAGAATCCATCGAAAGCCTGGTCCTCGAATTCCGCAAACAGCTCCGCTGCAGGCGAAAAACCTTGGCCGATATCGTAACTGGCCGAAGAAAAGGAAAGCTCAGCCAAAGTTGAAAGCACGAACAACCCAGGAGACGTGACCGTGAACGTTCGTTCCGCCAAGCCCTCTGCCCCGCAGCTTTTTTCGCTCTCAGGAGTGCAAACACCACTAATCTCGACCCCATCCAGGGTATCGGTGCCACCGCCAGTGGTGCTCCCCGTCCAGATGAGGCTAGGGAGCGCTGTGTCGGCGTGCAAGATGGCCGTTACCACGAACGAAGCCAGAAGAAGCGGACGCATTA
>Ga0206833_1271_pt1 | contig 11879 bp, 6 predicted proteins | sample Alteio_BWOrgCont_32_FD_152891 | JGI IMG/M metagenome (GOLD analysis project Ga0206833, IMG submission 152891) | Enriched cells from forest soil in Barre Woods Harvard Forest LTER site, Petersham, Massachusetts, United States -... | ecosystem: Environmental > Terrestrial > Soil > Temperate forest > O... | reverse complement strand
TACCCGTTTTAATAGATCTGGAAAATCGCATTGGCGATATAAAGGAATTAAAGGTAACTATTGTTTCCGGTGCTATTATGATAATTTTTCTTTTCCTGGGTCAAAGTATTTTATCGCTTATCGGATTAGATATTCGCTCCTTCGCACTGGCAGGTGCAATTGTTATTTTCTTTCTCGGAATTGAAATGGTACTGGGCATTAGATTAAATAAAGACGATACCTCTGCTGCAGCATCTATTGTACCTGTAGCTTTCCCGCTGATAGCGGGAACTGGAACGCTTACTACGCTTTTATCTATACGTGCTGAATTCAAGATAGAGAATATAATAGCAGGTATTTTAATAAATTTATTAGTGGTATATTTAGTTATAAAAAATATAAAGCATTTAGCTAAATTATTGGGACCCGGAGGTATTGTAATTCTTCGCAAGGTTTTTGGAATTACATTGCTTGCAATAGCGATTAAACTATTCACAACAAACCTTGGAATAATTCATTAATTTATGCATCAGGAGGCACATTTAAAACAACCGGGATTTCTTCGCGATATTGTAATAGGCTTATCAGATGGAATAACTGTTCCATTTGCACTAACAGCCGGTATAAGTGGTGCTGTAGATAGCAACCATATAATCATTACTGCGGGTATTGCCGAAATTTGTGCAGGTGCTATCTCTATGGGTCTTGGCGGATACCTTGCAGGCAATTAATAACAGGTTAATTAATAACCCCTACTAAATATCTTCTTTACGGAGCCTGCACAGCATCATACTTCACTTCCACATCATCGCGGTATGTGATAGTTAGGAACAGTTCACCATCTTCCAAATAGTACTTCCATTTATCCTCTTTTAACCCAAGGTTATATTGGCCTTCTAATTCCTTCTTTCCGTCAGGATAATACCAAATATGTATACCATCAGGCCTATCCTGGCTATACTTACCAGTGAAACGAACACGACCATTATCGTTATAATATTCGGTCCAAACACTATCCTGCATATCATCTACATACTTACCAAAGCTTTTATAATTACCTAACTGATAGGTCCAATCTCCTTCTTTCAAACCATCATCATATTGACCTTTTGTAATAACTTTCCCGGAATCATTATACTCAATAAAATCACCGTCTTCCTGACCCTTTATGTAACTACTTTCTCTTCTTACAGTACCATCTTCAAAATACCATAACCAATGACCTGTTTGTTTACCATCTTTATATTTACCTACTTCAAACTTCTTACCATCTAAAAAATAATATTTCCACTCACCAACCTTTAATCCTTTGTGATACATTCCTTCATCTTTCAACTGACCGGTTTCATAATACTCTTTCCAATCACCTTCCTGCACATCTCCTGAATCAATAGGCCCTGAAGCTACTATTCTACCACTATCATAAATATCAGCTCTCTTAGGTGATCCATCTTCATTATAAATACGGTGTTGCCCAAAAGGAACATCATCTTTATAAGGTCCCGATGATTGAACCTGGCCGTTAGAATAATAAGTTGTTTTAATATCCAGCTTGGCTAGTTCAGGTGGATTAGCCTGTAATACATCATTAATATATTTTTCAACTGTCAATAATTCTCCTTTCTCGTTATAGGTTTTAAAGTACCCATCTCTCATACCATCGGTATAATTACCTTCCCATTTAACAGTTAGATCAGGATAGAATGTTTGCCACAAACCATCTTTATGACCTTCAGTATTTATCTGATTTATCTTAGTCACCTTTTTAATAAATCCACCTTTATAGATAATTATTTCAGTGATCAAAGAATCTTTATTAAACTGTAATGATTTACCTTCCGCGAGTCCATCTTTAAATGTTTTTAACTGAAACAATTTTCCATCCACATAATAATATGCCTGCCCTTGCAACGTATCACTTACATAATTTTCTTTCGATGCTAATATACCCATTGAACTGTCTTTCAATTGAGGTTTATAAGTATATTTAAAACCATTCTTTTTACCTTCTTTGTAAGTATAAATTAAATACAATAAACCCTTTTGGTTATAGAATTTCCATAGACTATCCAACTTAAAATCTTTTCTGTTACCTTCTGATTTCAGTCTGCCATTTTCATAATAATTTTTCCAATAACCATCCGGTTTACCATCTCTTATAGTACCTTCACTCGATATTTTCCCATTAGGATAATACAACTTATTATAGCCATCTTTAGTCTGCTGGGCAGAAGTAAGCATTGGCATACTAATTGCCAAAGCAAATAGAATAGCAATTTTAAAGGTGAAGTTTAGACTTAATTTCATTATCTTACAGACTGCTTGAATCCGTTAAAGTTTACAAAAGCGAAAATACGCAACTTTTAAATAACAGTTTTTAAAACCTTCTAAACATCATAATATATATATATTATTTTAAAAATTTAATGTTGTTGTTGTATAGGTATGTTAATTAGGTTGAAAACAAATGAAGGATATTCTTGCTTATTCAAAAAGTCCGGTTGCATGAACAGGATATGAAAAGTAATTAGAGTATAATATATTGATATAGAATATAATAGCAGTTAATTAACACGGTGTTCATATAGAATTAACATTTCGATTTGTTCGTAAGTAATTGCTTTTTTTTGGTCTCAAAATGTTAATAGCCTACTCATGGAAAAGAATAACTAAATGAAACTTTATGAGAAATATAGTTAAGGGATATATGATATGAACAGTGTAAGGAGGACTTAGAAAAAGTACTTAACAATTTAGTAACGCTTATTAACATAGTAAGTTCATAAAGTTTTTAAAGTGAAAAGTTCCTAAAGTGAAAAGCGGTAACTTTGCATACTCAACGTGTAATATAAACAGTTAACTCATTATTAATGAAAGTAGCCATTGGCAGTGATCATGCAGGTTTTCAGCTGAAGGAAATACTAAAATCCTATTTGCAAAAAAAAGGTTTTGAGGTTAAGGATTTCGGAGCCTATTCTGAAGAGCGTGCTGATTACCCCGACTTTGCCCACCCGGTTGCCAAAGCAGTAGAAACAAAAGAAATGGAAAGAGGTGTTCTTATCTGCGGAAGTGGTAATGGAGTTAATATTACAGCTAACAGGCATCATGGGGTGCGTTCAGCTTTATGCTGGAATGAAGAAATAGCTACCCTGGCCCGTCAGCATAACGATGCAAATGTAATTGCTCTTCCCGCCCGCTATATAAGCGTTGAGGAAGCTAAAAAGTGTATTGATACGTTTTTTTCAACCCCTTTTGAAGGTGGTCGTCATACAGAAAGAGTACAAAAAATAGAAGCGAACTAAAAGATGTCAGTGCAATCGGAAATATTCCTTAAAAACGCAGAGAAACGGGCATCGGACCCGGAGCATAAAAGGAAGCTGCTGTTTAATATCGGTCAGTACGATAAGAAGGTGGTACAAGGTAAGATGCAGTATTCTAACCTTCCTGCTGCCAAGAAGAAGGCTAGCGCCATCAAGACCAAGGTAATTGAGAATTTAGAAAAGTACCTCCTTGAATTTGAAACTAACTTCAAAAAGAATGGAGGTAAGGTAATATGGGCTCCTGATGCCGAATCGGCCATGAAAGAAATTACGGCTATTCTAAAAAAGGCGAATGCAAAGACCATAGTTAAGGCTAAATCTATGGTTACCGAAGAGGTTCAGGTTAATCATATTTTAGAAAAGAACCATATAGAGAGTTTAGAGACTGATCTGGGTGAAGTAATTCAGCAAATGGATGGCGAACCGCCCTACCACATTGTAACTCCTGCTATGCATAAGTCTAAGGAGGATGTAGCTAAACTATTTCACGAAAAGAAAGGTACCCCTATAGATTGGACCCCTCAGCAGATTACGGCTTATGTTAGAAAAATGCTCAGGGAGAAGTATCCTACAGCGGATGCAGGTATTACCGGTGCTAACTTCCTCATTGCTGATATTGGGGGAGTAGCCGTATCAGAGAATGAGGGTAATGCATTTATGTCTGTTGCTTTTCCGAAAATACATATTGCCATTGCCGGAATTGAGAAACTTATACCCGCCCTTTCAGATGTAGATCTTTTTTGGCCACTCCTTGCTACCCATGGTACGGGACAAAGAGTAACTGTATACAACAACATACTCACAGGCCCCCGCCAACAAGGTGAACCGGACGGACCTGAAGAAATGTATGTAGTGCTTTTAGATAACGGACGCACTAATTTATTAGCCCGTATAGAACAACGTCGTGCGCTCAATTGTATTCGTTGCGGAGCCTGTCTGAATGCTTGCCCAATTTATCGTAATGTAGGCGGACATGCATATGGTACTACTTATAGCGGCCCTATAGGTTCTGTTATTACCCCTAGCATGGCCGGTATGAAAGAGTTTAAACACCTCAGTTATGCATCATCACTTTGTGGAAGATGTACCGAGGTTTGCCCGGTAAATATTGATGTGCATAACCTATTGTTGATCAATCGTCGCGATTCGGTAGAAGAAGGTTTCTCTACCCGGGGCGAAGATACTGTTTGGAAGTTTTGGAGAAAGGCAATGATCAAGCGCAGCCGCATGGAAAGGGGAGGAGCTTTCTTCAAAAATTTTATGATAAAACGCTTCTTTAAAAAAGCCTGGGGCGAACGCCGGACCTTACCAACTGTTGCCCCTAAGTCTTTCAACGAAATGTGGAAGGATAGAAAGAAAGGTAAACAATAATTCTTAATTAAATAAGGGGCTGGCCTACCTGCTTGTTCAGGCAGGCACATTATCCCCTTTTTGGCGTTAACGATTTTTTAAAGCACCTAATTGTATAGTTCACAAATCTACCTTTTGGTTCCATACAATTTTGGTACCTCGTCAAAACCGAGTGCGAAAGTATACTACCGGAGTTCGATGACCTAATAAATGATGTGGACAATGTGTAGACAAAAAAGAAACGTACTTGTAAGAGATAGAAGATCAAATAGATTCAACAATATCATCTATGCGATCTTCTTCTACCAAGCCAAGTTTTTTCCGCAAACGGTAGCGTGATTTTCTAATAGTGTCCACGGAAACTCCTAAAATTCCTGCCATCTGTTTAGTACCCAAATTGAGTTTGGTTAAACATATCATTCTCACTTCTGCTTGAGTCAAGTCGGGAAGTTTTTCTCTTAAACGCTTAAAAAAGTCTTTATATACTTGTTCGAAAAGCAGCCTGAACTTATTCCAGTCTTCCTCGGTAAGTAGGGTCGCTTTGTTTAGATGCTCCAGGTTTTTTATTCTTTGTTCATTGGTTTCCTTATCATTAAGGCTTTTCAGTTTTTCCATATCCATCTTAAATTCTTCCAGGAGCTTATTTTTCTCCTCCATACTTTCTATATATTCAGTAAGAACCATTTTTGCTGCAACTAGCTCATCTTCCATGTGTTGTTTTTCCAGCTTCAGAAGATCCTTTTCTTTTTCAGACAGTTCTATGTTTTTCTCAAACAACAGGGTGTTCTTTTTATGCTTTATTTTTTGCCGGCTTATTAAAAGAGTTGCAGATATAAGACTAAGCAGCAATATTACCACCATGCCATAGGTAATTATGCTCTTTCTTTTCGTTTCGGCAGCCTGTAAAATACTGGTTCTTTCTTCAGCAGCCTTAATAGAATCATCTTTTCGTTCGAATTCATAACTAACTTCCAATTTGGTGATTTTTTTTATGCTTTCCTTGTTAGTCACACTATCACGATAAATAACATAGTTTTTATAATCTGTGTAAGCAGCTTTATAATCGCTTGTTGCACTATCTAATACAGCCAATGCCTGGTATGTGCGCAGGATATGTTTTCTTTCCCCCGTGTTTTGAGATATTGCAAGGGCTGAATCGAGAAATATCCGGGCCATCTCATAATTTTTTTGATATGTATAAGTGCTTCCTATCTCTATAAAAAGATTACCCAAATCATTCTTGCTTCCTATTTCTCGGGCTATTGTTAATGCATTGTAATAATATTTCTGGGCATCAGGGTAATTTCCTTCCAGCAAATAGATACTTCCGATATCACCCATGGCGGCTGCGGTATTCTTCTTATCTCCTAATGCCTGATTTATTTGCAAACTCATAAGATAATATTCTAATGCTTTTGAAGTATTCCCCTCATCAGAATAACTAAGGCCAATATTGTGCATGTTTGTGGCCATAGCATCTTTATCTCCCAGTTCCTGTTCAACAGGCAGAGCCTTTAAATATGACTCTAATGCCTTAGGATAATTCCCCTCATCATGGTACACATTTCCAATGTTGGCTAAATTGATAGCGGAACCTTCTTTATCTCCTATTTCCTGGGTTATTTTTAAGGCTTTTAAATAATATTCCAATGTTTTAATGTCATTGCCTTCATTTGCATATACATTTCCAATGTTGCCAAAATCAATTCCTATATCATTTTTATTTCCTAACTTTTGGTCTATAGATAGTGAGTTAAAATAATATTCCAACGCTTTAGAATAGTTCCCTTCATAGTCGTATATATTCCCAATATTTCCAAGAGCAGTACTGATACCAGCCTCATTTTCTTTTTCCCGGCTTATAGTTAGCGCCTTATTTTCATATTCGAGCGCTAATGGATAATTGCCCCGGTCAATATAGATGTTCCCGATGTGTATATAAGCTTTGGCTAATCCATTTTCAAATCCCGTTTTTTCAGCTAATGCTTCTGCAGTATGTGCATAAAGTAAAGAACTGTCATAACTACCGGTTCCTTCTAGTTTATGGCTTAGGATATTTAATGTATTTACTTTGTTGGTATCGTCCTTCATGATTGAAAGCACTTTCCGGAGCGAATCAATTTTTCTGTTCTGTGCAAAAGAGATCTGTGCTGAGAATACCAGCAATAGCGCTAAAGCATAATGTAGAACAACATTATGATAAAGGGCGGACAAATATTTTTTAGCAGGAGTTAACAAAGTATAGTGAGGAGACCTCGCAGACAAAAGTAAACTTCTTTTAAAATATAATATAAAAAACGAGGGGAGGCCTACCAAAGCCTGCAAGATATGGTAGACCATTACTAGTTGATAGTAAAGAGAATCCCCTGTTTTACTTTTGAATGGTTGCCGTTTGCTTAGTATTGGCAGACATAGCCGCCATTTGTTGTTTTAATATTTCCACTTCCGTTTTTAATTCGTCAATAGAAGTTTGTTGTGTATTGGTTGTGGTTTGCTGTTTCAATTCTATAACCTCTTTTCCCAAGGTATCTATAATGGCCTGCTGACATTTCACTTTTTTATTTAATGCCTGAATAGCACCTAAGGCAATACCGGCAGGATCAATGGTGGAAATAGATACACTATCTACCCCTACGTTAAATGCAGCATAAAAATCTTCTGCCAGCGGGCCTATGTGTTTCACCTTCGCTCCCTCGGTATTATTGGCTGTTTTTATGTAGTTCCATTCTAAAATAGGGAGCCTGTCTAACTTGGCAAGCAGAGTGTCTTTATTTATATCTACTATGTTTTCTTTTAATTTCCGGGAAGATACATTGACCCAGGTAGTGCCCGTACAATAGGCTCCGCCTATCATGGTTATAGGATAAGGAACAATAGTGGTACCAAAGCCTGTATACGCATTTGAATTAATAGTAAGTAATTGATTTTCGGTAGTAGCGCTAGTCATTTGCGAAAACTGAAAAGAAGTGGGGGCAAACGCTGCTCCATTTACATATACATTTTGCATATCTACTTCTGCCTGGCCGCCGGTATAGTTCCAGCCAATGGCTAAACCGCCCGAATTAGTAACAGGAGGCAGACTATTAGCTGCTTCATTAAAGGTGGTGTGGAAAAAGCCATTACTATTATCCAATTGGTATGCAGGCGTACTTGTTCCAATACCCACATTGACACCATTGCCCAGTATCAACGCATTGCTTTCGTTCACGGTGGCATTGTACCCGATAGCTGTGGCATTGGTTAAATTATTGGAACCTACATTGGCATTATAGCCAATAGCGCTATTTCGGGTTCCGGTGGTGTTGTGCGAAAGAGCAAAACTACCCACTGCTGTGTTCGAATCCCCTACTGTATTGCTATGCAGGGCACTGTGTCCAACAGCAGTATTATTTCCAGTGGTACTGTTAGCCGTAAGTGCCGAATCGCCCATAGCGGTATTTTCGGTTCCGGTGGAATTACTACTCAAGGTGCTATTTCCAAAAGCGGCATTATGTCCAGCCGTTGAGTTTGAAGCAAGCGCTTGCCTACCCATGGCAGTATTGTAGCTTCCGGTGCTATTAAGTTGAAGAGCGCTCGATCCGTTGGCGGTATTCGCTTTTCCATTGAGGTTATTTGACAATGCATCATATCCCGTAGCGGTATTTTCGCTTCCAACATTATTAAGCGATAAGGCTTGAAACCCTAAAGCGGTATTAAAGGCTCCGGAAGTGTTGGAAGCTAAAGCCATGTAACCGAAGGCGGCGTTATCGATACTAGTATTACTGTTTCCTGCCTGGTAACCAAAAAATGCGTTGGCTTTGGTGCCATCATAATCAATCCACCCTGCTTTTTGGTTTTTTACTTTAAATTCGAGGGCCTGGGCATCGGTAGTGCCTATAAAGTTAGTACCGGGTGTAGTGCCGGCATTTCCGGTAAGCAACCAATCATAAAAAGACACACTGTCTTTTACGTAGGATTTAACAAGGCTTTGTGCGGGAGTCCATTGCGGAGCACTGCCTGCACCTTGTGAGGTTAACACTTGTCCCACCGTGCCGGCATTATAAGCTGCGCCGTAATACGGCATTAATGCTCCGTTAAACTCGGTAGCTGTTACACTATTATTGCCAAGTGTAATAGTGTTGCTGGTGGCTACCATAGCATTATAACCAATGGCTGTGGTGTTAGTTAAATTATTGGAAGCTACATTGGCATTGTAGCCAATAGCAGTATTTTGAGTTCCGGTGGTGTTAGTACCTAAAGCCATGTAACCGAAGGCGGCATTAAAGTTTCCAGTATTGATGATTCCTGCCTGGTAACCAAAAAATGCGTTGGCTTTGGTACCATCATAATCAAGCCACCCTGCTTGTTGGCTGTTTACTTTAAATTCCAGTGCTTCAGCATCAGTAGTACCCATAAAGTTAGTACCGGGAATGGTGCCGGTATTTCCGGTAAGCAGCCAGTCATAAAAAGGCACACTGTCTTTTACATAGGAGCTGCCACTAGTCCATTGCGGAGCACTGCCTGCACCTTTCGAGGTTAATACTTGTCCTGTAGTGCCTGCATTGTAAGTTGCACTGTAGTAGGGCATTAGTGCACCGTTAAACTCGGTAGCTGTTACACTATTATTGCCTAGGGTAATAGTATTACTGGTGGCTACGGTAGCACTGTATCCAATAGCTGTGCTGTTAATTAAATTAGTGGAAGCTACATTGGCACTGTATCCAATAGCGGTATTTTCGCTTCCGGTGATATTATTCAATAATGCTTCACAACCGAGGGCAGTATTTGCGATTCCTGCTGTATTGCTGAATAAGGCTTGAAACCCCGAAGCGGTATTTTCGCCTCCGGTGGTATTACTGAATAAGGCTTCAGCCCCTAAAGCGGCATTAAAGTTTCCAGTATTGATGATTCCTGCCTGGTAACCAAAAAATGCGTTGGCTTTAGTACCGTCATAATCAATCCAACCTGCTTTTTGGCTGTTTACTTTAAATTCAAGGGCCTCAGCATCGGTAGTGCCTATAAAGTTGGGGCCGGGGGTAGTGCCTGCATTCCCTTTAAGCAACCAATCATAAAATGATACACTGTCTTTTACATAGGAACCGCCACCGGCCACTATCGTAGTCCATTGCGGAGCAACTCCAGCGCCTTTAGATGTTAATACTTGGCCCGTAATTCCTGCATTATATGCAGCGCTGTAATAAGGCATTAATGCTCCGTTAAACTCGGTGGCGGTTACGCTATTATTACCTAATGTAATAGTATTGCTGGTGCCTACATTAGCATTATAGCCAATGGCTGTGGCATTGGTTAAATTATTACCGGCTACATCAGCATTGCAGCCAATAGCGGTATTTTGAGTTCCGGTGGTGTTGGTTTGAAGCGCAAGGTATCCGAAAGCGGCATTTGATCCGCCGGTAGTGTTTCTTAGAAGTGAAGCATTCCCTGAAGCGGTATTTTGAGTTCCTGAGGTGTTGCCTAGAAGTGAAGAACCTCCCGATGCGGTATTTTGAGCTCCTGTAGTGTTGTTTTGAAGAGCAGAAATTCCCGATGCGGTATTAAAGCTTCCGGTAGTGTTGTTTTGAAGAGCAGAAGTTCCCGAAGCGGTATTTTGAGTTCCTGTGTTATTGCTTTCAAGTGCCTCGTATCCCGAAGCGGTATTAAAGCTTCCGGTAGTGTTGTTTTGAAGAGCAGAAGTTCCTGAAGCGGTATTTTGGCTTCCGCTAACATTGCTATGAAGTGTCTGGTATCCCAAAGCGGTATTCGCGCTTGCGAAGGTATTACTTTGAAGCGCTTGGTATCCTGTAGCAGTATTTTGGCTTCCGGTGTTACTTTGAAGTGCCTCAAATCCTGAAGCGGTATTGAAGTTTCCAGTTATGTTATTTTGAAGCGCTTGGTATCCTGTAGCGGTATTTTTAGTCCCTTTAGTGTTGCTAGTCAGTGCTAAAGAACCTACAGCGGTGTTAGAATCTCCGGTAGTATTACTAAAAAGAGCCTGGTATCCTGTAGCGGTATTATTACCTGCCGTGGTGTTAGAATTAAGTGCTTGAAATCCTACTGCGGTATTATTATTTCCAATAGCGCCGGAATTAAGAGCCCCTACCCCCCAGGACGTATTATTCAATACGTTATCAAGTAACCCCGATTGTACATTATTTTGTTTAAAAATAACGTCTTCATTATCGGTAGTGCCTATAAAGTTGGTACCGGGGGTAGTGCCTCCATTACCAGTAAGCAACCAACTTACTCCGGTAACTCCCCCCCAAGCTACCCAGATAGCGTCTGTATTATCCCAGTAATATAAGCCATTAGGTATGGAACCGCCTGAATTATAAACTATCAAGCCATTTGATTGGGCTGCCGCACCCGATAAACCAAATGTGGTGAGCGACGTAAGGGTAACGTAGGGTGGAAGAAAGCCTACCGCACCTATAGTGTTTTGATTGCTCAAATCGAGTATGGCACTGGCATAGGCGGTATTACCCGTTGTGTTTATGGCCACATTTTGCGCATTAAGGGTTGTAGCTATTAATAAAATAGCAGGGAAGAAGATCTTCTCAAGGTTAAAATTTTTCATGGTGTTTACTTTGCAGGTGAAGCAAAAGTATATGCACCAATATCGTTTGCCTAATAAGTGAGGGGGACAAGAGGGGGACAATTGTTATCTATTTGAAAATCAAATAGAATTTACAATATCATCAATACTATCTTCTTCTAATAAACCAAGCTTTTTCCGTAACCGGTGACGTGATTTTTTTATGGTATCGAAGGATACTCCCAAAATTCCAGCCATTTGTTTAGTGCCTATAGTTAACTTGGTTAAACAGATAAGCCGTACTTCTGCCTGGGTTAAATCTGGCAATTTTTCTTTTAAACGTTTTAAAAAATCTTTATGCACTTGTTCAAATAGCTGCCTGAATTTGCTCCAATCTTCATCTGTAAGTATAGTAGCATTGTTTAAATGCTCAAGGTATTCCATTCTTTTCTCTTCTGTTTCCTTGTTTTCTAAATTACGGAGCTTTTCTAAATCCATTTTAAATTGCTCTAGTAATTCATTCTTTTCTACCATGCTGCGGATATAGTCATCGAGTATTGTTTTAGCATTTGCCAATTCCTTTTCTAAAATTATTTTGTCCTTTCTGTGCTTTATCTGTTGCCTGTTAATGAATAGAACGGAGGAAATAATTATAAGTATTAATATAATGGCTAATCCATAAGCAGTAATAGTTTTACGTTTTATTTCAGCTCCTTTTA